>Ga0180908_1080_pt1 | contig 18763 bp, 20 predicted proteins | sample Deesub1362A_J573_FD_124169 | JGI IMG/M metagenome (GOLD analysis project Ga0180908, IMG submission 124169) | Archaeoglobus sp. JdFR-41 | reverse complement strand
TTTTGAAGTGATGTTTATTGTCCATAAATAATTTTAGTAGCAAATTGTAACATAGTATCGAGTACACTTACAATAACAATGAGAAAATTAGTATTATTAGTGATAAATTCAGATACTTTCGAATATCCCAAAAGAAATTGTGATGCTAAAGAATACAAAGCGACGTAAGATAACCTTTCTACCATCGAGAAAATGTTATCTTCTCCAAATTCACTGTATATTGATGAACTTGACTCTCGACAGGTTCTTCCCCATCTTCGACTCGAAAGACGAGGGCGATTATCGATTTTTAAGAGAACTCGAAGAGTATCATAAGATGTTGATCTCAGAACTGAACAGAGTCTACGAGATTGCTGAGAGGGCAAGAAAACTCGGACTTGATCCTGAACCCAGAGTGGAGATTCCTGTAGCGAGAAACATGGCTGAGAGGGTTGAGAAACTCATGGAAGTTGAAGGGCTCGCAGCCAGAATACTCGAGCTTGAGAAGAGAGGTATGGAGAGAGAGAATATCTGCTTCAAAATTGCCGAGGAGATGATGAATAAAAAATTTGGTGACATGGACAGCCTCACAGCAATGGAGAAAGCCATCAGAACTGCTGTCGCAATAATGACGGAAGGGGTAGTGGCTGCACCAATTGAGGGGATCGCCAAAATCAAAACTGACAGAAACGATGATGGTAGCAGGTTTCTGAAAATATACTACGCAGGCCCAATACGGAGTGCAGGTGGAACTGCACAGGTTATTTCTGTTCTTGTAGCTGATTATGTGAGAAGGCTTGCCGGATTAAGTAGATACAAACCAACAGAAAGTGAAATTCTCCGATACTGCGAGGAGATCCCCCTTTATCGAAAAGTCGCAAATCTTCAGTATCTTCCATCAGACCACGAAATTCGGCTTATAGTTTCTAACTGTCCGATCTGCATTGATGGTGAACCAACAGAGGACGTGGAGGTCTCAGGACATAGAGATCTGCCAAGAGTGGAAACGAACAGGGTTAGAGGTGGAATGGCTCTTGTAATTGCCGAAGGTATCGCTCTGAAAGCTCCAAAATTAAAGAAAATGGTTGACGAGCTTAAACTTGAAGGCTGGGAGTGGCTTGACAGGTTGATAAAGAAGGAAAGCGAAGAAAGTATCGAAATTAAGCCAAAGGATAAATATCTTTCCGATATAGTTGCAGGCAGACCTGTACTCAGCCACCCTTCAAGAAAGGGAGGATTTAGACTTAGATATGGAAGAGCTCGAAACTCAGGACTTGCTACAGTTGGAATAAACCCTGCTACCATGGTTCTTCTTGATTTCATAGCAGTTGGAACTCAGCTTAAAATTGAGAGACCGGGTAAGGCCGGAGGNGTTGTACCCGTAACAACGATTGATGGGCCAACAGTGCGCCTGAAAAACGGTGATGTTATCAAAATTAACAGTATTGCAGAAGCAAAGGCGTTGAAGAAAGAGATAGATGTTATTCTTGATCTCGGTGAGATCCTGATAAACTATGGCGACTTCCTTGAGAACAACCATCCCCTCATCCCTGCCTCCTACACATATGAATGGTGGATTCAGGAAGTCGCATCCCTTTTACCCAGATTTGATCTAAATTTCAGAGATTCTAAGGAAAAAGACTACAGAAAGATTGACGAGGAGGAAGCATTAAGACTGTGCGACGAGTACGGCATTCCTCTCCACCCGGATTACACATATCTCTGGCACGACATAGATATTAAGGAATACAACCTACTCAGAAATTTTATTGCAAAAAATGGAAAAATTGAAGGTAGATATGGAAAAAGCAAACTCACATTCCCTCTTAATCGCGACGTAAAATCCATCCTCGAGAAACTTCTTGTAGAACACAGAGTTAGAGATGGCTTCATCGTCATAGACAGATGGAAGGTACTTGTTCGATGCCTNGGGCTCGATGAGAATCTGAAAAAGGTAGGAGAGGTTAAGGGTGACACAACACTGGAAGCGGTGAGAGAGTTATCAGGAATAGATGTCAGACCAAAAGCATTATCCAGAATTGGGGCAAGAATGGGCAGACCTGAAAAAGCGAAGGAGAGAAAAATGAGTCCACCTCCCCACGTGCTGTTTCCCGTGAGTCTTGCTGGTGGAAAAACAAGAGATGTGAAAAATGCTATTTCATTTACGAGAAGCTACAACTCGAGTGTCGGCGAAATTGAAGTTGAAGTTGCAGTGAGAAAATGCAAAAACTGTGGCAAGGAAACTTTCTGGTTGAAATGTGATTGTGGAGGTTTTACCGAACAGATATTTTACTGTCCGCGATGTCTTACGAAAACTGGAAGTGAAATATGCCGCAGATGTGGCGAAGAAACAAGAGCCTATGAAAAGAAAAAGATAAATATAAAAAATATTTATGAGTTAGCACTTAAAAAACTGAATGAATATGATTCCTTTGAGACTATAAAAGGAGTTAAAGGAATGTCATCCCGCAGAAAAATTCCTGAAAGGCTTGAAAAAGGTATACTACGAGCCAAACATGGTGTGTACGTTTTCAAAGATGGAACAGTAAGATATGACATGACAGATCTACCACTAACTCACTTCAAGCCCTCCGAGATCAATGTGAGTGTCAAAAAGCTTCGGGAACTTGGTTACCACTACGATTACAGGGGAGTCGAACTGAAGAGCAGCGATCAGATAGTTGAGCTGAAACCCCAGGACATCATCCTTTCCAAAGGGGCAATGGAGTANTTGCTGAGAGTGTCAAAATTCATCGACGACCTCCTTGAGAAAGTGTATGGAATGGAAAGGTTTTACAGGGCTGAAAAGGCAGAAGATCTTATAGGACACCTTGTAATTGGCCTTGCTCCTCACACATCAGCAGGAGTTCTTGGCAGGATAATCGGATATGCAGATGTTCTTGCGGGATACGCTCACCCTTACTTCCACGCTGCCAAACGCAGAAACTGTGACGGAGATGAGGACTGTGTAATGCTTCTTCTGGATGGTCTCCTGAACTTTTCGAGACATTTCCTCCCAGACAAGCGTGGTGGTCAGATGGATGCTCCACTCGTACTCACAGCCATCGTTGATCCCANGGAGGTTGATAAGGAGGTGCACAATATGGATGTGGTAGAGAAGTACCCATTGGAGTTCTACAAATCCACGATGAACTTCGCAAGCCCCAAAGAGGTTGAAGAGCTAATAGAGAAGGTTGGTGACAGACTTGGAGGAGAGACCAGGTTCTATGGACTGAAGTTTACACACGACACCGAGAATATAGCATCTGGCATAAAGGAGAGCGCCTATAAGTCTCTTAAAACTATGCAGGAAAAATTAATGGCTCAAATGGAACTTGCTGAAAAAATAATGGCAGTTGACGAGCACGACGTGGCTGAAAGAGTCATCACAACCCACTTTCTGCCAGATATCATAGGTAACCTGAGAGCATTTTCAAGACAGGAATTCAGATGCGTGAACTGCAACGAAAAGTATCGTCGCATACCTCTTGCAGGAAAATGTCTAAAGTGTGGAGGAAAGCTAACGTTAACAGTTCACACAAATTCAATAAAGAAATATTTGGAACTTGCCAAACACCTCAGCACCAACTACTCTGTTTCCGATTACACCGTTCAGAGACTGAAACTGGTTGAACTGGAAATACGATCNCTGTTTGAGAATGACGTGAGAAAGCAGGTAAAAATTGAAGATTTCTTTTAATCCTCCATCTCGAGTTGCTCCAGTTTGNGGTAAAAAGCCCTTTTAAAACCTCCCCTATCAATTTTNCCCATGGATAAATTCGAGTTGTGCATTGTTGGTCTTGCAATAGGTGACGCTCTTGGTATGCCAGCTGAGGGGATGACAAGAGACCAGATAAAGAGTGTGTATGGTACGATTGATGACTTCCTTCCATCACCATACGGAGACCTGGCTCCTGGAGAATGGACAGACGATACGGAACAGATGCTCGTTCTTGCTGAATCGATTCTGGAGACCGTATACTTTAGTCCAGAGCATTTCGCTGAAAAGCTNAAAAAATGGTTTCTCTCAACCCAAAGTCGAAGAATTGGTCCAAGTTCTCAAAGAGCTATTTCAAATCTCCTAAGCGGCATACACTGGACAAGAGCTGGTATAAACTCCGATACATGCGGAGCTGCAATGAGAGTTGCCCCAATAGGACTTGTCTACCACTTCAGTCTGAATCTTGTGGAAAGGTACGCAGAAATCTCATCAAGAGTTACGCATACTGGAAGTGGTGCCATTGCCGGAGCTGTTGGAGTTGCAGTAGCGATAGCCTGCAATTTACTTGATTTCAGTGAAGAGGAAATGCTTGATGAAGTGAGAAATAGAGTCGAGAGACACGACAGTCTGATGGCAGACAAGATATGTTACTCATACGAAATCTCAGATCGTGACCTGGATTATGCGGTTGACAGGCTCGGATGCACAATATCTGCTCTGGATGTTGTACCCATGGCCTTTTACTGCTACTTTTCCGAAAAAAGCTTTGAAAAAAGTGTTCTAAAAGCAGCAAATGCTGGAGGTGACGCAGATTCCATTGCTGCAATATGTGGAGCCATAAAAGGAGCTGAAGGATCCGAAATACCAGAAAAATGGTTAAAAAAATTGAAAGATGTTGATCTTCTGATGGATACTGCACGAAAACTGCTCAGGTTACATCAGAAAATAGTAAAGCTTGCAGATTGATTTTTTATGATTTAAATGTATAGAATTTTCGGCGAAACTTATATATTCTCTGCACCCGAAAGAAAAGAGAATGACCGTGATAAAGTTCTTAGGAGGTTGCAGAGAGGTCGGAAGATCAGCTATAATGGTGGATTCAATTATTCTGGATTATGGACTCAAACCTTCCGACCCGCCCGAGTTTCCTCTCGATGGCCTGTCTCCATCCGCCGTTATAATATCACATGGTCACCTTGACCATGTGGGAGTTGCTCCAAACCTCATGTATTATGATCCTGAAGTTTACATGACACCCCCTTCCAGAGATCTCTCACTCGTATTACTGAAAGACTCGATGAATATAATGCACCCACCACCCTACACAAAAAGAGAATTCAGACAGTTCAATACAAATACGGTGGAAGTCGAATACGAGGAAACATTCGATGTTGAGGGATACGAGGTAGAGTTTTTTAATGCGGGTCACATCCCCGGCAGTGCGAGTGTTCACCTANGAGGAGATGTCAACATCCTGTACTCAGGTGATGTGAGACTGGAGAACACCAATCTTCTCGAGGGGGCAAACACAGATTACCCGGAAACAGACATACTGATTGTGGANAGCACATACTTTGGCACTGAGCACCCAGAGAGAAAAGAACTTGAGAGACAATTTGTTGAAAGTGTCATCGAAACCCTTGATATGGGAGGACACGCAATAATCCCTGCATTTGCTGTTGGAAGAACTCAGGAAGTTCTGATGATCCTTGAAAAATACGGAATTACCCCGTATGTTGATGGTCTGGGAAAAGAAGTGGGTAGATTAATAGACAGACATCCAGATTACATAAGGAGCCCAAAGAAACTAAGAAAATCCATTAAAAACGCAATTCCAGTTGAGTGGAAAAAGAGAGAGAAGGTTCTTGAAGAGCCGGCTGCAATTGTAACAACAGCTGGAATGCTCAACGGAGGTCCTGCACTCTACTACATCTCCAAACTTTACAACGATGAGAAATCCAAAATCATACTCACCGGGTATCAGGTAGAAGGGACAAATGGCGATATGGCACTCAAGAAAGGAATGCTCAATCTCGGTGTTAAAACAGTAAAGCTAAAAATGAAAGTGGAACAGTACGATTTCTCCGCTCATGCAGATGACAGACAGTTAAAGGANTACGTTAGAAGAGTTGTTGACAGAGGGGCAGAAGTTGTTTTCACCATACACGGTGAGGATAGTGAAGGGATGGCCGAGTGGATCAGAGCCGANCTTGGAGTGCAGTCTTACGCTCCCAAGAACGGCGATGTTTTCGTGATATGATGACTCACCTGTTCGCAGAATATGAAACTGCTGATTATCGCAGATATACACTCCTATTTTTTACAGCTGGATAAAATTCTGAAAGAGGTTGAATTTGATCTTCTGTTGCTCGCCGGAGATTTAACCCATTATAAAGGCTCTGACGTTACAAAAATTGACGAAATTGTCAGCAGATATACCGATGAGTGTTTTGCCGTACACGGAAACTGTGATCCCGAGCACATTCTCAGAACAGAGCTTGATACCATTAGATTCATCCATGCAACCTCGATCAAACTTTCAGAGAACATAACACTCCACGGTGTAGGCGGTTCAACCTTCACACCTTTCAACACTCCCACTGAATACTCCGAAGATGAGATGGAGAGATTCATTTCCATGTTAAAAATCACCGATGGATTGAACCTCCTCCTCTCACACAGTCCACCAAGAAACATGGTGGATGTCACAATGTCAGGGGAAAACGCCGGGAGTAAAGCACTGATGAAACACGCAAAAAAATTTTCTTTTATAATGTGTGGCCACATTCACGAAGCAAGTGGTGTTGACAGGAAAGGGAGAACGATAGCAGTAAACCCCGGACCAGCGGCATGGGGGAGATACGCAGTGGCAGAAGTCGATAATTCAGAAGTGAGGTCAGTTAGAGTTTTTAGGCTCTGAAGCTTTTCAAGAAGTTCAAAGACTTCCCCCTTAACGCCCTCAATTCATTTTTCAGCATGCTCAGTAAATTTAAATACTGTTAATTTCCTCCTATCTCGGTGATTAAGTTGAGCCAGGAAATTGAGATTCTCAAGCTCCTTGAGGATAATGCAAAACTCTCACCAACTGAACTGGCAGAAGTTCTCGGTCTTTCAGTTGAAGATGTTAAGTCCACAATTAAAAAGCTTGAGGAGGACGGAGTTATACTGAAGTACAAGACTCTTGTGGACTGGGAAAAAGTTCAGGAAGAGTTCGTATATGCAATCATAAATGTGAAGGTCTCGCTTACCAGAGAGAAAGGTTATGACGATGTTGCGAAGAGAATAGCAAAATTTGAAGAAGTTCACGCTGTAAGACTTGTAAGCGGTGAATACGACTTTCAAGTGGTTATAAAGGGAAGGAGTTTGAAAGACGTGGCATTTTTTGTGGCTGAAAAAATATCCACGATACCCGAAGTTAGAGATACGGTTACACACTTCGTTTTGAGGACGTATAAAGAGGAGGGTGTAACGCTATTTGCAGATGAGGAGGACAGGAGGCTTGCCTTTGTCCCGTAAGTCCCGCATATCAAAAAGAGTTGAAGAGCTGCAGCCTTCAGGCATAAGACGTTTTTTCGACTTAGTTGTCGGTAGAGACGACATAATAAGCCTCGGCGTTGGCGAACCAGACTTTCAGGTTCCATGGCGAATAAGAGAGGAGATGATTTATTCACTTGAAAAGGGATACACCTCTTACACCTCCAACTATGGTCTGCCGGAACTGAGAGAGGGTATAGCTGAATATTACAGGAGATTCGGGGTTGAAACATCACCCTCTCACGTGATAATCACAACCGGCGCGAGTGAGGCTATAGATCTTGCCATCAGAGCAGTGACTGAGCCAGGAGACAGAGTTTTGATTCCAGAACCGTGTTATGTGAGCTACCGGCCACTTGCATACCTTTGCGGTGCAGATGTGATAAGTATATCAACAAATCCGGATTTCAGAGTCAATTTTGACAGACTCATGCAGTACAGCGAAAGTGAAGCCAAAGCCCTGATCCTGAACTATCCGGCAAATCCAACGGGTGTGAGTTACTCAAGAAGGGAGCTCGAAGAAATTGCAGATGCAGCAATTGAACTGGATCTCCTGATAATCTCAGACGAAATCTACGCTGAGCTAACTTACAAGGGGAAACATATCTCGATTGCATCTCTCAACGGTATGGAGGACAGGGTCATTGTTCTCAACGGATTTTCCAAAGCCTTTGCCATGACAGGGTTCAGAGTGGGTTATGCAATAGCTCCCCCNGATATTGCCGAGGCGATGCTAAAGATTCACCAGTACTGTATGCTTTGCGCACCAATAACTGCTCAGATAGGAGCAGTTGAAGCTCTCAAAAGCCTGGATGAAGTGGAGAGAATGCGAGCTGAATACATGAGGAGACGAAATTTCTTTATCAGAAAATTAAGAGANGCACTTGATGTACATATGCCGGAGGGAGCTTTTTACGCCTTCCCTGACATAAGTTCGACCGGTATGAACAGTGAAGAGTTTGCTGAAAAACTTCTGCTCGAAAAGGGCGTAGCTGTTGTGCCAGGCAATGCCTTTGGAGAGTGTGGCGAGGGTTATGTCAGAGCTGCATATGCAGTAAAGTTCGATAAACTCAGGGAGGCTGCTGAAAAAATCGTCGAGTTCGTCGATGAGGTTAAGAAACGAACCAAAAAAGACTGATAACTGTTGATGTAACATGTGGTAAAAACTGAAATCAAGGTGAATAAAATGACAAAAATAAAACTCTTCGCCAATTTTAGGGAAATTGCGGGCGTCAACGAGATTGAAATAGAGGCAGAAACCTTATCCGAAGTTTTCGAGAGACTCGTAGAGAAATTCCCCAAACTCGAGACGGTATTTTTTGAGATCGACGAACAGAGTGGAAAGAGAAAATTGAAGGAATATGTTCAGGTTATGATTAGCGGACGGCATGTTCGGGGAGATGACAGACTTAAAGAGAGAGTTAGCAGAGATGATACAGTTGCAATCTTTCCGCCAGTCAGTGGCGGTTAAAGTTCTGCAGTAAGGTTTCAATATTCAGAACAGTGCCATCCAGAAGAATTGCCTTCCATTTTCTGTAATCCCACTTCCTGAAAGCGAATCCTGCTGGTTTTTCAAGATTTACAGCCGTCGAAGCACACAGATCATTGAAAGCGGGAAGCACCATAACACTCTTTTTTTCTCCCTGAGCATCAATTTCTCCAGCAAGAAACGCTCTCTCCTTGATTCCACCCACCCTGTCAGGTATGAAAACAGATGGATGTGCATGTCCTAAAATCAGGTATCTGGCAGCAAAAACTTCATCATTTGGTATGGCATGTCCGTGAAAAATACCGTACTTCCCAACCCTCAAACCTCTCGAATCGGTGTCAGTAACAATCCCAATGTCGTGATTTCCTTTTACAAGGATTACTTCCGCGAGCTCTCTGACCTCCATCATGAATTTGTCAACTGGTGCTTTCCTCCCCATGTGTTTGAAATCACCATCTATTATTACTGTTTGATACTTCTCAGCAAGTCTTTTCAGTTTCTCAACAACTGCTGNATCGTAGAACCTAACCAGTCCCAGATGAAGATCTGCCACGACAACGGTTTTCCCAAAAACAATGGCATCACCAACGATTTTCATTTTTCACTCAACTTTTTTTACTTCAGTCTATTTTGAGGGAGGTTTCATCTGATTCTGAATCTTCTGTCTTCTTCCTGGGCACAGAACCGAANAGACTCATTTCAACAGTATCCAGATACCTGCTTATGTCAACGTCATACCCTTTCGCAACCAGTAGCGTCACAACCTCAAAACTGAGCAGATTTGATACCCTTTCCTGTTCAGCGTTGATCATGGAAACCACTTCCTGATAACTCTTACCCGCTTTCTCAGCGANCTCAGTAATCAGCTCATCAACAAAGGACGTGGACAGGACTTTTTTTGCATCTGGTCTAAAATCAGGTGCTACCTCAACTGAGTCAACATCGAAGGCTGGAGAAATCTCCTCATCCCCTTCTATTATCCCTGCTTGCTTTGCAGCTTCTACCACTTTCCTGCTCTCTTCATGTGTAAACCAGTTAAGGTCGAAACTCATAGTATAGATGAGCTCACTGCTCTTCATTTTTCTTTTTCCCTTGCTTTTGAATGCTGCTGCAATCACTTCCCTCAGCATTCCAACACCTCTTACCAGCTTCTTTTAAACTTTAAAAACACATTGGGCGAAGTAACTGGATTACTCCTCCCCAAAAAACGCATCGAGAGTCATGTCTCTTGACTTCTTTGCTTTAGTTTTCCTTGACCTTTTATTTATTTCCTGCTCTTCCTCAAATTTGCTCTCTTCCTCTATCTCCTCTTCCACGTCTTCTGTTTCNCTAACTTTGGATACACTTTCCATTTTCTCAAACGATGCAAGAAAAGTCTCATCCTCAACTCTGTGAAGTCCGAACTCATCAACAACCCTCACAATCTCCTTTGCCCTCTTTTCCCCAACCAGAAATTCCAGCTCCTCCTGTGTTAAATCGTAAAACGCAGCTATCCTTGCAGCTTCATGAATATCAAGTCTTGAAAGGAAGAACCTCAGATAGGGAAGCATTTCGAGATTTGCTTTCGAACTCGAGAGATGGGAGTAGCGAGCAATCTTTGAAAGTATTTTTTTCAGAAGTTCTCTTCTCCCCCTCGCCTTAACGAACATCTGCCAGGATTCAGGTCTGCGGTACCTCGTGAAACCGGATTTCTTCTCAGTTTTCATCTGCTGAACACCCGCTGTCATGAGATACGTGGCGTACTTCCACAGTCTGTAATACTGCCTCCTTCTAACTCTCCCAAGAAAGATATCTGCCCTTGACAGGATTTCGTATCCTCTTACAAGGTCACCTCCTGAGTATTCCAGTGGAAGATTTTCCTCAACCCAGAAGATTACGTCTTCAGGGGATTCATCAAGAAGCATCGCCTCACTGTAAACTCCAGAGTAAGTGGATTTGAAAATCTTCTGTAAAATCTTAAAAATATCCGTTTCCTGGGTTCTCTTTCCTACCACAACGTCNCTAACCGTGATCTCCTTTTTACCCTCTGCCACAGCCTGCAAATCATTAATTGCTGCTCTGAGATCGCCACCAGCGTTTTCTGCAATAGCTTCGAGAGCTTTTCTGTCNGCATTTATTCCTTCTCTTTGGCATATTCTTTGAAGCACGGCAACAACCTGATTTTTCCTCAATCTCCTGAAATTTACCATCTCACAGAGATTTCTCAATTCGTATGAGAGACGGTAGGGGTCATTTGCGATGAGTATAAGTGGTTGTCTTGGTCTTCTTCTGATGAGTCTGATGAGTGCACCTTCTCCTCCAGCATCCTCCTTTTTATGGATATTGTCAACTTCATCAAGTATTATCACTTTCATTCTACCTGACCTTGTTGAGAGAAACTCACCGTCATCGCTTATCGTTTCGTTGAAAGCGCCCTCACCAACTATTCTCTGAATAATTTCCCAGTTTCTTTGATCACTTGCATTCAACTCCACAGCTTCCCAGCCCATCGTATTTGCCAGTGCCAGTGCAAGAGATGTTTTTCCAGTACCTGGAGGTCCCGCAAGAAGTAATGGCTTCTGGGGTGATTTCTTCCAGCTTTCAGACCACTGTTTTACTTTTTGCACTATCCCCTTATCCGCCACAATATCATCAAGAGTTTTAGGTCTGTATTTCTCAACCCAGAGCATTACAGAGTAGATTTAACCGGACTGTTATTTCACTTTTGTGCAGGAAGATTTTTCCGCAANTACAGTTTTTAAACTGAAAACCAGAGAATTTAGCACAAAAATGGGCCCGCGGGGGTTTGAACCCCGGACCTCTCGCTATCTGCGGCTTTCGCCCTATCAGGCGAGCGCTCTAACCAGGCTGAGCCACGGGCCCCTCAATACTGATGATTGGTGGTCATATTTCCCTGCAGTGGTTTATGAAGTTTTTGGTGATGTTTTTCCAAAAAGGATTTTCACCAACACAGATCTACAAAATCACCAGTCTCTGCCAATAACTACAATCTTAAAAAGAATCCAGACGAAATTCTGAATTGATTAAACATTTTGAGTAATTAAAAATATATAGTAGCAACTTTAACAGAATATGTGGACGAAAAAGACCTATCCATACTCAATTTTTTGATGGAAAATGCAAGAATTCAAAAGACAAAATTAGCGGAGAAGCTTGGAGTGACAGAGGCAGCGATAAGGAGGAGGTTGAGTAAACTTGAGCAGCAAAGCATTATTCTTGGATACAAACCCGTTGTAAACTACAGAATAGCTGGTCTGGCTGCATCCCTAACCGGTATCGACGTGGAACCTGACAAACTCTGGCATGTTGTAAATGAACTAAAAAAAATTGATAATATTAAGTCCATGTTCATGACTTCTGGAGATCATACACTAATGGTTGAAATAGTCGCAAACTCAGTTGATGAGTTATCCGAAACACATGAGAGAATAGAGAAAATTGACGGTGTAGTCAGAGTATGTCCATCTGTCCTCCTGGACGTTTTGAAGTAACTCCCTCAGTAGATGAACTGACAAATGCAGTGATAAGGAGAAGACTGCAGGAGTTTAAACTACTGGGTGAACTTGGCGAAACGGTCTTTGACTTTAACCCATTTATGAAGCTACGATTCAGAGGAACAGTTACAACCGAGCTTGCTTTCTGTATCTCAACTGCCAATTCCTCTGCTAAAGCAGGTTTAAGATTTCAGATGCTACTTGAGAGTGTTGACCTCAAAAAAATCACACTTGAGGAGCTGCAGCGTATGTTAAAAGCATCCGGAGTCAGATTCTACAGACGAAAAAGTGAGTATATAAAAGAGGCACTCGAACACATTGACCTTTTCCGAGTTCTGGAAATGGACAGCTTGAAAGCCAGGAGATTTCTGGTGAAAAACATAAAAGGAATNGGATGGAANGAAGCGAGCCATCTGTTAAGGAATGTGGGTAGATTCGATGTCGCAATAATTGACAGGCATATCCTTCGATGGCTGTATGAAAATAGACTCATACTCTCCACTCCGGCCAACCTGTCAGAGAAAAATTACCTGCATTTTGAGAGATTGTTAAAAGAGATTGCAGAGAATACCGGAACTACACTTGGAGAACTTGACTTAGTGATATGGTTCGCAAAAACTGGGATGGTCCTGAAGTAGTCCCGGTGATTGCTCAGCGATTTCCCAGTGATACGGCATCGCTAACTACTCAGTACCTTAGATGAACAAAAATATGGTCCCTGTGATACGGTTCAAGTGTGTCATGTTCCATAATTTCAAAATTTTTCCGTAACTTTTTCAGAACAATTCTGAAAACTTCATCAACATTTGCTGTTGAATCTATACTTCTCGCTTTAACCATTATCAGAGCTTCACCTCTCGACTTCAAGAAGAATTTTGCATTTGACTCAAGTATCTCAACCTGATTTTTCTGTGCAATATCTTGATAGATGAAATCAACTTTTTCAACAATGCCACTGTATCTTTCAGGATGTGACGCGTCAGCGAATACGGGAATTATATTTTCTCTTTCCCTGACAAGTTCAAGAAGCTTCTCGAAGGGTTTAGCCGCATATTCAACAGCGTATATTACTCCTCGGTCAATTATGTCAGCAAGGTGACTCAGTGTTGTACCACTCGCAGCGCCAAGGTACAGAACCTTCTCATTACCTCTGAACTCTATTCTGTACCCTTTTAGAATCATTGCAGCAAATTTACTCCTCCAGGGAAGCCACTCCCTGAAACCNTTGAAAACCTTCTCGCCGTAATGACTTCCATAATTACTTCTGGTTGCCAGTTTCCCTTTAACGAAGTAAACGTTTCTCATTACCATTTCCAGCCTACTGTCTTTCTCCTGCTTCACCCTCTCACCTTCTTCTGAGTTCCTCGAATCTTCTTGCCACCTCTTCTGAAAGTTTTTCTTCAAGTTCTCCTCTGAAGAAGTCAAGGCGGGCCGCGATTGCAATTTTTGTTGCGAGAAACCTTGCCATCTTTCCTCTTTTTGCTTTAGGAAGTGTTCTGATGAAAGGATGCCGAAAAATGACGCCATGCTTTGGAACCTTGGCGGGTTTCCCTTTTTTCATTCTTGCAAATGCCTTGTAAAGACTTTTTTCAGCTCCCATAATCTGAATCTTGCTTGCAGGAAGCATAGCAAGTTTTTCAAGACTACCTGCTTTTTCTATGAGTTTTGCGGCCAGTGTACTTCCAACAACCTCACTCAGATTTGGAGCTATTTTTTCGGTTACCCTCTCAATCTCTTTCTCAATATCTCTTCTGAGTTTTCTTAAATTTCTGATTTTATCCTCAAATTCATCAGAAATTTTTCCTTCCTTCACACTNCTGATTTCTTCAAGTTTTTCGTTGAGCATATTTATCGCTTCATCAATTTCTTCCAGCGACTTTACAAGTGCGATGACGTATCTGTCCTCTCTCCTCACTTCTCTCTCTATCTGAGTCTCCGCAACGGCGATGGCGGTTTTTCTCAGGATTCTATAATACTCTTTTATATCACCAAAAACCTCCGAGCCAATTTCCGAAACGCTGAATGGAAGTGGATGCTGATTTACACAATTCAAAAATGATTTGAGAAGATCAGCGGACTTCTCTACCTCGCCATTTCTGTAAATCCCGAACCATAGATTGTAGGATCTGTCATCAGGTTTGCCATCAGGTTTCAATCTCAGCACCTCTATTCCTGGCTTTTGTGATTACGCTCCAGCACTCAAATCCCCTTTCTTTAAAGTATCCTTTCAGCGTCTTTTCTGTATTCTTCGCTCCACCATCGGTGACAGCATAAACTGTAGGACCGGTAGAACTCATACCTGCACATTCCACAAGTTCAAAGCAACCCTTTATAAGATCACCATACTGCTCAACTTCCACTTTCTTAAAACCTATTTCCTGTATTCTCTGGATGGCTTTTGAGAATGTATCCAAATCACATTCAACAACTGAAGGAAGCAGTAACATGAGAATTATGTGAGTAAGTTCTCTAACATCTTGAAGAGGGATTGGACAGTAACTCTGGAAGAGATTTACCTCCTTCTTTCCATAAAAGCCTCGAAGATCCGGAATAACAAGAACTATTTTCCAGTCTGGAAAATCATGTCTTGCTATTACAGGAGCGGGAGACGCTCTACTCGCTGAGGATGGTAAAAAATCCTTCTTTTCCTTTTTTGAGTGGCCTCCATCCACTATCAGTCCCCCACTCTCAAATGCGGCAATACCTATCCCTGATGTACCACCTCTACCTGATATTTCCGCCAGATTTCTCGCGTTCAATCCCAGTCCATAAAGTCTGTTAAACGCCTCACCCACTGCAAGACTGATCTGCGTGCCACTGCCAAGTCCAACGTGTGACGGATAATCGGAGAGNACTTCAATTTCAATGCCATACCCAAATTTTTCGTTCATTCTGTTTGCAACTGATCTAAATCGATCAATGTTAAGACAGTTTCCTTTAACAGCTACCTCATCATTCTCTCTTGCCCTCAGTTCAACGTATGGTTCATTGAGTGCAAGCCCCACACCCCCATCAAGCCTTCCAATCTCACCGTTGAGGTCTATCAGTGTTATGTGAATCCTCGAAGGGGTTCGTATCCTCATCAACGTCCCCTCCACTCGAATGTTAAAAATACTGTCGGAGTGAAATCACCTGACATTCTGCAGACCTGAACGTTCTTTTTTCTCTTTTGCAGGATAGTTTGAGATTATCACCGATACTATGCCGACTATCACGGAGCCAACAAATATCAGTGTATGCTGGTGTGCAAGCTGTCCTAAAAACTCCTTGAGAGCTGAAATGAACTCAGCATATTTGAATCCACCCACCAATGCAACACTGACTACTCGAAAATCAGGAAGCGATTGTCCACTCTCGCTGAGTAAAAACCCCGTAACAGAATTTGCAAGATAGGCAGCTACCAGACTGACCGAAAATCCCAGCGAAAATGGCAAAATCACTCTGCTGAAAATCAGATAGGTCACTATTACCCCAAGAATGAATCCAAGAATTGCAGTAAGAGTTGTAAGTTCAATTGAATTTGTAAAATGGAAAACTGGTGATGAAAGAAGAAGGGCGAAGAGAATTCCTGCTCCGAAAAGAATTGAAACAAATATCACAGCAAAGAGGATAAAAAATGAGAGAAAAGTTTCTGCCGGCGTCGCCAGAACTCCTATTCTTTTAGTAAGGAGGAGATACAGAACGAGAGCAACAACACCGAACGCCAGATACTTCAAAACTTTTCCAATAAAAACGAGACTCAGAAGGAGTAAAAATATGAGAATGACCCACATCAGAATAAAAATCTCGTAAAACTCTGGCTTTGGAGACTGTCCTATTCCAACGCTAACAGCTACCAAGTAAAAACCACAGAGAAATGAGTACCATCTGAAACTTCCCAGGTATTCCCCATCCAGCGCCATTTGTGAATTTAAAAAATAATTATTTTAAAAATCTTTCTTTTTAGCTTTCTTTTCAGTCATCCCAACGTACTCAGGAGTAAACTGCCATCCCTCTGCAGAGCAGAAAAACTGCAACATACTCAGGCACTTTAACTCTCTCTCCAGGAGACAGATTGAACTCGATATCCCTTAATTTCAATTTGATCCTTGTTAAAGTCTTCACTTCGGTAAGCTCATCACCGAATACGACCGCATCTCTTAAAGGATTGAAGGAATCAATATCGTCAACTCTTGTAACCCTCAAACCCGTTTTACCATGCAAACTCCCAGGAAGCCTTATCAAACGCTTAACATCAGCTGTTACCGGAGCATCTATGTATATTCTCCGTTTCGCTATCGCCTCTGGTAGAAGGTCGCTCAAAACCTTTTGCATTCTCCTGCTAACTTTGTTTCCCTTTAAACTCAGGTTTTTCTCATTTAAACCGTATTTTTCGAATAGTTCCGGATTCCTCTTAAGTTTCCGGTTAATATACGTAATAATCCTCAGTACTGCATTTGAATCATGTAAAAATCCTCTGCTGACAATTCTGGGATTGGTGAGCATCAGATAATCAACTATCTCTCTTCTCTCAGCACTGCCAAGTGATAGAAACTCCTCAGATGTTACATGAACATGATAACCCCTACCACCCGAGAAAAATACCTCCACACTTTCTTCATCAACTCCGAAATCTTTCTTAAGCACAACAAGAAGTTTTTTCACTTCCATCTTTGCGATTTCAAGAGTTCTTTCAAAGCTCTTTGATCGAACAGGTAGATGGTCGGCGTCAATATCAAAAATGAGGTCGGCTCCCAGCCAGCCCTTTTTATCCATTCTGTCCTCATCTGGGAACTCGTAATACGCAGAGGAATAGTAAATGTGCGCTGGAATACTGGAGAGTACGTAATCCCTAAGCTCCTCAGGAGTTTTGAACGAAATATGCCGGAACATCACAAAATCAGGTAGCAAATCAAACGGGACAAAGGCAAACTCCCTTCTATAAAATTCTCTCGGCAGATCAAATCTGCATTTTTTGTAATACTCCTCAAACTTCTTCTTCAGGTATGGTCTGGTCAAATCGATCATCGTTCCTGAATCAGCTCCTCAAAATCTGAAGAATAATTTCTCTCTTTCTTCTTCTTGTATCAAAATTGACTACCACAATCTGCTGCCATNTTCCNGTCAGCAGTTTTCCATTTCTGAAGGGAATTAAAACTGATGGTCCAACAATTGCAGCTTTTACATGGCTTGAGCCATTATCATCTCCCCATGTTTTGTGATGTTCGTAATCTTCCCCATAAGGGGCAATTTTTTCCATTATGCTCGGAAAATCCCTTTTCAAACCCGGTTCGTACTCAATAGTTGTTACAGCACCAGTCGAACCCACATTGAAAACCAGTACTGCCCCTTCTTCAACTCCACTCTCAGCAACAAACTTCTCAACTTCTCGTGTGATGTCTGTCATATCTCCAAAACCGTCAAGCTCAACGCTGATAGTCTTTATCATATTTTCTTGGTCTTTTCCAAACATAAAAACTTAAGCCTTTATAGTTGACAAGATTGCACTTCTCTTCCCTCTCCGGAAACTCATTTTGAATAGGTTTTATGATGCAATCCGACCCTACATTTATAGAAACTCCCACGATGTACTTGAAAAGTTCTGGAGGTGGACGAATTGAGTAGATAAGCGCAGCACCTTTGTAAATTTCCATTCTGGGATTCGTTATGTCATCCATGTAGAAACTCACACCTTCAGGTGGAGAGAGTTTTTTAACATCAGTTGCAATGACTTCAAAACCTGAATTTGCAAGAAAGGTCGCCACNTCCCAGAAATTACCCACTCCAACCTCAACAACCTTCCCGGTATAATTCATGGAGATGTAGTGGGCAAGCCTCATCATGTGAATACTTCTTAAATATAGCTGTGATATATTATGTTTGTGCAGAGTGTTGTAATTAGGGACTACAGCTTTCGAGATTACAAGGAGGTTCTCCAGATAGACAAGGAGGTATTTGAACCAAGAAATCCAGCTTATGATCTGTATATCTACCTCACATATGGTAACGACCTTATTGTAGCTGATGTTGGAAACAGAATCGCTGGTTACATCGTAACGATGGATGTAGACAGATTTACAGGCAAAATCATCTCATTCGCTGTCAGAAAAGAATATCGAAGAATGGGAATAGGTTCAATGCTGCTACAGACAGCTATTGAAAGAATAAAGGCGAGAGGAAAGAAAAAAATAATGCTTGAAGTCCGCGTTTCCAACCAGGCAGCACAGAGATTATATAAAAAATTTGGATTCAGGATTACAGATGTAATCCATGGCTACTACAGTGATGGAGAGGATGCGTACATCATGGTACTGCCTCTCAGCGAGCAATAGTCTCGAGTGTTTCCCTTACCTTTGGGTTTTCAATCAGTTCGTCGGGATTAAAATCTCTGAAGACCTCAGAAATTCCTTTACAAAGTAAAAGAATGGCTTTTTTGTGATCNGATTTGCTTTTATGGATGTGGACNGGCTGAACACCGAGCTTATCATAGACATCGAAATGACCGTTGGCAATTCCTGCATTTTCAAAAAGCCTCTTTATGTGGAACAGTGTCAGGTGCAGAAGAAC
>Ga0180908_1088_pt1 | contig 20045 bp, 19 predicted proteins | sample Deesub1362A_J573_FD_124169 | JGI IMG/M metagenome (GOLD analysis project Ga0180908, IMG submission 124169) | Archaeoglobus sp. JdFR-41 | reverse complement strand
GCTTGCTGAAAATCTTTATTGGCTTAATTTTAATCCTATACGGAAAAATCTCGTTTCCCATCCCTTTAGGTGATTTGAATACCTTCTTTAAATTCTCTGAAAACTTCTGAGACAACTTCGTAAACTGCCATTATTCTGGACTCCTTTACATCTTTGTCGATCCTTTCCTGCTTGACGTAAATAAGCAGCTTATCTCCTGGTTTTACTTTAGAAATTGTGTTTTTGTGCCTCTCCGGCACTCCCCAGATGTTCTTATCTCGAATTATTTTCCAGTTGTCTTCGGTTGTGATACAGAGCCAGTATTTCATGGAAAAATTTTCTAATATCTCCCTACATTAATTTTTTCACGAATTCATCAACTTCTTGCTTACCTCTCTCGTAGTTTGGATAGAGGTTCTTTAGAATATCCCAGAACTTGTCCGTGTGTTTCTTTACAGCCAAGTGGGCTAGTTCATGAGCAACTATGTACTTTAGAGCTTCGTTGGAGAGTAGACCAACCCTCTCGCTGAAATAGATCTTATTTCCTTTTATCAGAGCAAGATCGTCTATTTCCAAGACATCTACGCTTAGCTCTCCAACGATTTCTATGTTTTTACCATCCACAAGCTCTCGAATGATTTTCTCTATCCTCTTCTTGATCTTCTCTCTATCCATATTCACCCTCCAAGTTTACGAATATCTTATTCTCAATTTCGTCGAGATTTTCAACATATCCAAGTCTATCGATTATTTTTTCTCTGATAACTCGTCTAATCCTTCTTCTCCTACTCTCCTTGAGGAAGTTATCTTTTTTCAGCAATCCTTTAATTTTCAGCTCCTCGAAAATTTCTTTTGAAGTGTTCAAAGCCAAGTTTTCATCGAGGTTCGATTTTAGAACTTCAAAAATCGGATATACTTCTCCATATCGTTTTCTCTCAGCTTCTCGCTTCGTTAACCTCTCGTTCACCTGTTTGATTCTCTCAATTATCTCTTTCGTTACAATTTTCTTCGTTTTCAGCTCTCTGTATATTTTCTCGATCTCCTTTCTTATGCTGACGTAAAAATCTCCTTTCTTCCCGTAAACTTTTCTGCTAACTTCCGAAATAACCCTTATCGCAGCTATCGGTCTTCTTTCTTTTTCGAGTTTCTCAAGTTCCTTGTTTACTTCTATTTCGCCAACTTTCTCGATTTTATCAATACCTATGGTTTTTTGAATGAGCTCGTAAGTTTTCCTTGCCATTCTTTCAATTTCCTCTAACCTTAGCTCTCGCCTCCTATATCTACGGAGGGCTATTTCTACAGATGTGAGGATGCTGTAAACGTCAGCATACCTAAATGTGACTTCGCTGGGCGAGATTAACTCGTAAAGTCTTCTGAGCCTTCTCATTTTGCTCAAGAACTCTTCTTCTTTATCGTTCAAAATTAAGAACTCGACAGCATTATTCACATCTTTCAAATCTTTTATTTCCATTCCAGAAAATATGGCTTTCAGCTCATTGATTAGCTCTTCAAACTCTTTCTCAGATTCTTCCAGTTTTCTAATAAAGAGCTTAGCCTCTTTCAGAAAGTCTGTTTCAAACATCTCGAGAGCTTCCTCCAAGTATTCAGCTATTCCAATGTAGTCCACAACCAAACCGAACTCTTTGTTTGGATACGGCCTGTTCGTTCTCGCTATTGCCTGAAGAAGTCTATGCTCCTTTAGCGGTTTGTATAAAAAGAGCGTCCAGAGGTTCTTTGCATCAAAACCAGTTAAAAGCATATCACTGACTATGAGAATTTTTGGGAATTCTTCGTCTTTAAACTGTGAGATTATTTTTTCGTTGATTTTATCGAACTCCGAGTGCTTGAATCTTCTGCTAATTTCTTCTCTGTATTCTTTTAGAACCGTGGATTTCTCTTTTGCCAGGTAGGTCATTACAATTTCACAGTACTTCTCACCAAGTAATTCGTCAAGTTTTCTTTTGAATAAAACACAGCATTCTCTATCCACAACTGCAATCATGGCTTTAAAACCAGTTTTCTCAACCCTATTCTTGAAGTACTCAGCTATATCCCTGCATACCTTTTCGATTCTCTCCTCACTCTTCAGAAAAGCAACCTTTGGTCTTATCTTTCTCTTCCAGATTTTCCTCTCTTCATCACTCAATTCTTCTAAAACTTCTTCCTCATACCTTCCAAGCTCCTCAATTTCTTCTGGTTTGATGTGCACCTCAGGAAGCCTAGCCTCATACCTTATCGGTAAAGTAAAGCCATCTTTGATTGAATCGAGCATTCCAAATCTGTCGAGATAAATCTCACCCTCCGGAGAGAACTTTGCAAATGTGTTTCTTTCCGGTTTGGTTAGGGGTGTGCCAGTGAATCCAAAGATGAAAGCATTTTTGAAAATTCCACGCATTGTCGTTGCGAGTGTTCCGTACTGGCTTCTATGGCTTTCATCTGTGAAAATCACGATGTTCTCTCTATCGAGATTTATTTCTCCTTCGTCGTGCAGCTTTTTCAACTTCTTCGGACTGAACTTCTGAATTAAGCAAACAAATATTCCTCTCTTCCCTTTCCTGTCCTTTCCACCCCACTTCAATATGTTCACAAGTTGCCTTGTATTTTTAACAGTCTCAACAAATTCTATTCCAATTGGGAGAAATTCCTTCTCGACTAACTGCTTTTGCAAATCTCTCCTGTCGACAACAATGAATATAGTCGGTTGCTCAAGCTTTACGTGTCTGAATAGCTTCCACGCTGCGAATGCCATTGTAAGGCTTTTTCCAGAACCTTGCCAGTGCCAAATTAAGCCTAATTTTTTATCTTTTTCTTTAGTAACTCTCTCAAAGATCTTGTTCGCAGCCTTAAACTGCATCCACCTTGCTATTATTTTGATGTATCTATCCTTGAATTTCTTGATGAAAATAAAGTTCTCAACAAGGTCGACGAGGTTTTGTTTTGTGAGCATTCCATAAATAGCTTTATCGAGCGATTCAAAGAGTTTTGAAGTTTTAATTTCCAGCGGATAAGTTGTTTCCCAGGTTGAGAGCTCAGTTTCATAGCTTTCTGCATAGTAATTGGGAAAGTATTTAGCGGTGTAGCCATCAGTTGCTATGCAAAACTGAACAAATTTGAAAATGCCCGGCACAGCTTTCTCGTAGTCAATTAAATCCTTGTAAGCAGCATACCAAGTTCTCTCTTCCTCCTCTTCCTCCGCAAATGGGTTTTTCGTTTCTATTATCACTAAGGGAATGCCATTGATAAAAAGACAGAAATCAAACCTTTTTCTCACATCTCTTTCTTCAATTTCAAATTCTCTAACAGCAAGAAAATCGTTATTCTCTGGATTTTCAAAATCAATTAGGAAAATTTGCTTTGCAATTTCTCTCTTTCCTCTCTCAAGGGTTAACGGCACTCCGTATTTAAGATACTCCTCTAGAAATACCTTTATACCTTCTATCGAATTGGGTAAAAGGAGAAGTTTCGAAAGGATTTCTTTCTTTTCTTTATCGTTAAGCTCCAATCCATTTATTCTTTCAATGGCTTCAAAAAGTCTGTTTTCAAGAACTATCTCATTGAGGGATTTTCTCTCTCCTTTGACGCCTCTACCCCATTCTTCGACTCTCCAGCCTAACTCTCCGAGTTTTTCTGCTATGTAATCTTGGAGGTTTGCTTCTGTCAGTTTTTTATCGCTCATCACCATTCCCTTTTTACTTACTTATTTTCACTAACATATATTTTAATTTCCGTTTAGGAAATAGTTAAGATTCATCATCTTTACATTTTTTAGATATCGAAGGAATTTACTATATCTGACATTAATCGTACAATCTCGTTGAATGATTGAATTATGCCTAAGTTTTCGTTGTATTCTTCAGGTTGCAATACTTTATTTGGGTATCTTGCAAATGTGGCATGTGGATAAGTTATTATTGAAAGTATGTAGAGACCTGGAAAAATCCATGTTTGTTTCAATACCTTTTCCTGTTCATTCGAGATTTTTTCTATAGTGTTGACCAATTTTCTGGAGATTTGTTGGTGTGTCTCTATTTCTTGTACTTTTCTTTGAATTTCCAAGAGATACTCTGCTATTTCATTCTTTGTTTTGTCGCTTTCAACTATTCTCTTTATTTTGGTAGGGATTTCAACTAGGTTCTTTACTTCTTCTGAACTCATTTTTGCAATTTCTCTTTTCTTCTTGTTTATAATCCTCTCAAGTCTCAAGAGATTTTTACCCGAAATTTCTGGAAATGAAATAGAGAACATTTCAGCTATTCTAAAAAATGACCCTAGAAATTTTTCATATCTTTTAAGGAGCCTTATGAAGGCTTTAGGTGAGTCATGGCTAATGTAACGTTTTATTTCCTTTTCATTAAGTCCGAAATACGTCAAAGCAAGAGCTTTAACATACTTTTCAACAGCTTGCTGCATATGGTATATAGCCATCGGATACATTTTAGCTCGATATAAGATTTTAGAAGCTTCAAAATCTTGTAGTGCAATCTTAACAAAACGTCTACTCTCTTCAAGTCTTCTCTCCAATTTTGCTTTTTCATGTATCTCAAAAAATTCTAAAAATGGTTTAAGAAATTCTGCTAAATTTCTCTCAGTCGAGAAAATATGTTTTAAAATTTCGTCAGCTTTTAACTTTTTATCCATTCGTTTCCACCTTAACTCTCCTTCTCCCAGTCAACAAATCATTCATCAAACCCTTCTTAATCCTTTCAAGCTTCTCCTTGCGTTTCCTTTCGAGTTCGAGTTTTTTATCCACAGTTGAAAGAATTTCGGCGATTTTTTGCTGTTCTTCGATTGGTGGGAGGGGGATTTTTAGAGATTTGAGGCTCTCTTGAGTTATATTCGTAATCGCAACGGTTCCTGAGCCAGAAACTAATAGCTTCCTATATCTGTCATAACGGAGCAAATAGGTCAAGAACTCACTTGATATCTCATTTTGTTCTATTCTTGCTCTTATTAAAAAGCCGCAAAAAACAACAGGTTCTTTACATCCTTTAAACATCGAAACCCATCCAACTCCTTCTCTTTTGACTGAAGACCTAACAAATAACAAATCTCCAGGCTTTAGATAGTATTGAGATATTTTGTTAGGATTTCCAAAGTCAGCACGTTCGAGTTTATTAGGATCGATATAAATGCCCTCTGAGAATACATCAGGAACATTAATGAATAGAATTCCCCTACCCCGTGATTCTTGACTGAAATTCAATCCATTCTTAAAACTTGCAATATTCCCAAGCCTAACAACCTTCCACTCTTTCGGAATCCTACCAATCTCCGTATCCTTGAACTCAGTGTGCCCTATGCCCTTCGTTAAAAGTTCCTGCATCAGCCCCTTTTTCAGCCTTTCAGTCTTCGCTATCGCCTCGTCCACCTTCTCTATGGCTTTATCAACCGTACTCAGAATTTCGGCGATTTTGCGTTGTTCTTCAAGTGGAGGTAGAAGGATGGGAAAATTTTCTATGTCTTCTTTCTTTATTGCCTTAAAAGTTGAACCTGAAGAGAGATTTTCAAATTTTTTACCATTGAGCTTTAAATAGTAAAACAAAAACAGATAGTTAAGCCTCTCCTTCTTAACTCTAACAGCAGCAAGTCCTCTACCAATACAGCATCTAAATGGAGCTAGGTTGACATCCCCAACAGGTGCCCTTACTGAGAGCAAAATGTCATTCTTCTCAGCTACTTTTATAGGTTTAGAGCAATAAACTTTTGGAGAGGGATAGATTTCTCCAAATTCTGCTTTACCTTGTAGAAATGGTAAACCAACACCTTCGTTATTATATGTAGTCGATGGAGGAGCTTGGCCCATTACGATTTGAGAAACATCCCCAAGCCTAACGACTTCCCAATCTTCTGGAATTTTGCCGATTGGTGTTTTTTTGAAGTCATCCATTTTTTCTGATTTATTTAAGGATCCAACCATGGTTAGTATCCCCCTCTGAGTAAACAATCAACAGAAGCGCAAGTAGAAAGAAAGAAATTAAAACCATGAGGATTGCAAAAGATATAGAAACAAAAAGCATAATTAAAGCTGTAATGAATCCAGAAATCATCAATGTAGAAAGAACTTCTAACTCAAATGTTTTTCCCAATAAGATGGCTATAATCAGATAAAGTATTGCACCCCCTACAAACGCGTAGGTTTCCCAATTAACAACTCCAGAAGTTTTGTAAGCAAGTGCCAGTGATATTAAAGTAAGTGCAAATCCAGCTAACTTAGCTAGAGCAGAGTTCATTATGCGTCACCTTATTTTTAACTCGCTTAAATAACCTTCAATCTCCTCATCGATTACTTTTATCTCTTCTTCAATCTTTTTGAGTTTCTCCCACTCTTCAGCAATATCAATCTCCTCAACTTCCTCCTGTGGAAACACGTAAAGCGTAACATTCAGATTGTAATCGTTCTCTTTAACCTCCTCAAGCGAAACAACTCTACAAAATCCATCTCCATCTTTAAACTCATGATAGGCCTTTGCAATTTTTTCAATGTGCTCGTTTCCCAAACGATTTAGTTTTCTAACGTCTGGATGCTTCTCGTATTCGTTGCTTGCGTTTATGAAAAGAATTTTTCCTTTTCTCTCAGCTGGCTTGTTCTTGTTCAGAGTTATTATAGCTCCAGGGGCGCCGGTGTTGTAAAAGAGCTTTTCAGGTAGGAGAATAACACACTCAATGAGATCTTTCTTGAGGATCGCCTCACGTATTATCTTCTCTTTTCCTCCCCTAAAAAGTGCGCCGTTATCTATCACCACTCCAACTCTACCCGTGTCATTTTTTGCGCTTGCAATCATGTGCTGAATCCAAGCCCAGTCTGCGGAGTTGTTTGGTGGGTAACCAAAAGCGTACCTTTCCCTAAAATCTCCCTTCTTCAAGTTTTCTTCTCCATAACCGTCTTGATTCCATGGTGGATTGGCAATTACAACATCGAACTGCCTGAGCTTTCCATCTTCCTTAAATCTTGGATAAAGCAGGCTATCACCGTATTCAATAGAAGCATCAGTAATACCATGAGCAAGTAAGTTCATCTTGCAGATGGCGAAGATGTCCTGATTGTATTCTTGCCCATACAGATCGATGTCCTCTCCTCTGACATGTCTAAAAGACTCGATGAGCATTCCCCCGCTTCCGCAGGCTGGATCGTATACACTCTCTCCTGGCTTTGGATCCAGAATCTCGACGAGGAGTTTTATCACTTCTCTTGGTGTGTAAACTTCTCCCTGCTTTGCTTGAGATGGTGCAAACTTGTAAAGTATGTGCTCGTACGCGTCTCCAATTATATCACTGGAGACAGATTTATTTCCAAAATTGTACCGGTTGAAAAGTTCAACAAGCATTCTGAGCTTTTCTCTATGCTCTTGTGTTGTGAAAGTTAGGAAGTTAAATCTGTCAAGGACACCTTTCAAGTCAGAATTTAATTCTGCGATCTCTCTCAAAGCGTTGGAAAGATTTTCTGGAAGTTTTTTCACATCCTTAGTAACGTTGTCCCAAAGAAGTTCTCGATTGAGGTTATAAGTATGCCAGACCTCATTTTCTGCTTCTTTCTCCGCTTTTTCTTCATCCCACCCTTTCTCAATGAGTTCTTTCTTTTTCTCTTCGAATTCTTCTTTCCATACATCACTCATTCTTTTGTAAAGCAAAAGTACGAGAATGAACTTGTAATCTGTTGCAGTTCTTATAATGTCAGCAGCTTTATCGACAAGCGCGTTTAGCTCGTCTCTAGAATTTAGAGGTTTTTGAAATAAAGGCAATTGTGACATCAAACCACCTAAAAGAAATTTTTCAGAGAACAAATAAAAGTTTTCTGCTTGATCAAAATAAAACACTAAAATATTTTTTAAATTAACTCGAAGCATAATTTTGTATATGCCTGGACTGGAATATGGACTTAGAAGAGCATTTAGTGAAGTCATTTCTGGCTTCGTTATGGCAGTTATTGTAGAAAAATTGGCTGAAGCAGGATTGCTCGATTATTCTTATGTTTTCACGTTTAAATTGTTAATGGTAGCTGGCATCATGGCCTTAATAGCAGCCATGCCATACTGGGGCATTCTTTATCTTTTAGGTTGGATGCTAGGGCTGCTACTTCTCCTACAAGGTGGTTTAATTAGCATTTTCGAGTTTTTAATATATTTCGTACCTCCACTGCTTATATTCGGTATCCGAGTGATGAGAAGCTTCTAACTAAAATAAAAACTCAATAGACCCTATTTTGTCTATTTTCTCGATTCCACAGATTTTTATTTCAAATTCTCTCCCACTCTCGAACCTATACCTCGCCGCCTGCTGCAGCACAGCGTTGAAAGTAATCTCATCAGCAACCACAAACCTCGTAAAACCAAACTGCTCAACACTCTTCCTTATGTTCTCGTAGATCTGATCATTTCTGTTGCTCCCTGCTTCGATCTCGATCGGGCCGTCCTCTGCGATTATGTCAAACCTCCCGAATCTGCCTTCCTTGATTCCAAGAGCTTCCATTACCTTTCTCTTCATCTCCTCGTGGCTCAATCTGTTCCTTCTCTTTCTGGCTCTGACGATATCGGGCCATTCACCAAACCTCTGCCTGTAAGCTTCCTCGCCGTATGGAAACAGGAAGTAGATCTTCTGTCTCCTGCCTGCTCCTTTTTTCTTTGCGTAGGCATACCTGACAAAACCCTTCTCAATAAGTCTGCCGATGATTCTTTTCAGCTCGTCATTGGAAATTCTGCAGGCACGCTGAAGCTGGGAGTTGTTGCATGCTGTGGATTCGGCGATGCATTTGAGCACGAGCCACTCTTTCTCTGTCAGATCGCTTGCACGTTTATCAGCCTCCCTTGCCCTTGCTCTCCGTGCAGAGTAGGTTTCAGAGGTTCTGCGTTCAGCTTTACGTTCAGCTTTCAGCTCATCTTTCTGCTCCACTTTCACAAGCGGCACCTTCACCAGGCAGAGCCCATCTGTTTTCATGAACGCCAAACCTCTTTCAAGGTGCTCGAGTATGCGGAGCTGCTCATCGCTCAGTCCCAGAATGTCGCGGATAGCTCTCTTATCCTCCCCGTGCACAAGGCGCATGACGAAGAACGTGTTTATATTCGCGAGAGCATCCTTGCTGAACTCGCTCGGCATCTGGGTTATCGCAATTATCCCCTCGCAGAGGCTCCTTATCTCGCGGTAGGTTGCGGTGATTATCGAGCTGGCCTCGCTGTCCCGCTTGAGCACGTTCTGCGCTTCCTCGATGACTATCACATGTCTGAGCTCGTCTCTTTCCGGTCTTGAGAGTCTGTAATTCCTTATCTTCTGGAGCAGAACCGAGATGAAGAAGGCCTTTGCAAGCGGATCGCCGAGGGCATCGAGTTCAATTATTACCGTCCTCTCCAGCAGCCCTGCGATGCTCACACCCTCCCTGACGCTGAAGGCCTCTCTAGTTTTTCCAACGGCAAGAGATCTGAAAAGCTTCAGAGCACTTGCCACCCAGTTCCTCTCCCTCTCGGACAGCTTCTGTCTGGAGAGGTTTTCGAGCTTCTCCAGCAGGTCGAAAACCGTCGGGTAATTTCTGGAGCCATCGTATATTCCACGTTCCCTGTACAGCTCGTCTATGAGCTTGACGTAAACGGAGAACGCTCCTGATCCGTATGCGCTGCCTGAAATCACCTCTGCCATTATGTTCGCAAGCTCCTTCGCCCACGTTGCTGCATCTCCCGCTGGCTTGAGAGGGTTGAATGTGAAGAGCTTATCGCGGAAGTCATAGAGCTCTGCATCGATCACTGCTGCAAGATCTCCATAATCGCGTTTCCAGTCAAATATCAGGCAGGGAACTCCCTTTCTGTGCAGTTCTGTAACGAGATGCCTGCAGAGATTCGTCTTTCCCGCTCCGGTTGTTGCGAGAATTGCTACGTGCTGGTTTATTCTCTGCACGGGCAGGAATGCATCTGTTATCTCTGCACCCGTTGCAAGGTGCACAACTCTGCCGGCTCTTATCGCGTTTTTCTGCTCGAAGGTGGAGCGCACCGGAACCTTCACATCAAGAAGAGGCAGGGATGCGATTCCGGGGAGAAGGGGGAGTGTGAGCTTTTTCAGAATTCTCGGGTTGAGCACTGAGCCATTTCTCATCTTCTTGAAATCTCTGGCTGAGATTCTCCTGACATCCCTGAACAGGGTTTTGAGAGTGTGGAATATCTCGCTGTCAGAAGCTATGGCAAAGCTGCAGAGCCATTTACCGGCTGGCTTGAGTGTGAGAATGATTCTTGCCCGCACACCGCTGAGAACGAGTGTTTTAACGAGGTCAGCAAGGTTCGAATCGCTGTATGCTGCTGTGTAGAAGAATCTCCCTCTGAAGTCAGCTGGCGTTTCCTCGACCCATCTGAAGTCGTATTCAGCCGAGAGTGCCTCGAGCAGGTGTTTAAGCTTTTTCTCAACATCTCTCTCCGGGCTGAGAATTGATTTAGAGGAAACCTCGATGTAGAGCTTTGCAAAACCGTTAACGTCGATGATCATACAGATGGGAAACCTCAGGGCTTTCAGGAAGTTTCCGTTCTTTGGCGGAGAGATCTCGTAGATCCTTATATACCTATTCACTCTCCTCAATACCATAACCGCTCCACCTTGCGAGCACAGCTATGGCGCCGGCGAGTATGGCAATAACGGCGAGAGAAGCTATCCATAATCTTGTCATCTCAAGCGTGTAGGCGATGAGAAATACAGCGGAAAAAATGAGAAGAGCAAAGATAAGAATTCTGATATGCTCGACGAACTGCATGTTTATTCCCTCTCCACACCACAGATCTCACAGTTTCTCTTCCTCTCTATGAATCCAAATCTTGCCATGCCTGAGTTCAGGTCGAAGAAAAAGAAATTGTGCCTGAGTCTCCCGTGCACGTGTTGCACGAACATTCCAGCCGCGACTCCTGCAACCAAGGGCCCTGAGTATGGTATCGCAGCGGCCACACATCCCTGAGGGCGTTTGGTATCCCCTGTTATGTCCATGTAGCAGTTAACGCATGCCCCATCTGGAAAGCGCTGCCTGTCAACAAGGATCGCATGTCCTGCCTGCGATTCCCTGAAATCCAGACCGGTATCTATGAGCGGAATATCCTTTTCAAGGCACTGCTCCAGCACAGCCCTTCTGGCGGAGTTGTTATCAACGCAGCAGAACACAAAATCGTAATTCTCGAGATCTGTGTAGCGAACATCCGTCACGACTGCGTGGATTTCTGTCCCGTGCCCTCCATACCTGCTTAGCAGAAAGTCCATCGCCGCATGTGCTTTTGGCCTTCCCACATCGTTCTCGGAGAAAAGAAACTGTCTCTGCACGTTCTCAATCTCAACGGTATCCCTGTCAATGAGCCAGAGCTCCTTCGGCCCGAGACCGTAAAGCATGAGAGACATGGAACAGCCCGTATTACCGGTTCCGATAACTGCAACGCGCATTCCGGCAATGAGTTCATCGCTGAACCACGGAATTCTAAGGGATCTGTCAAGAATCAACTTTCTTTTTTCCATGCTCTCACCTCTCCTGCTCTCGTAAGTCTGTACAGATCCTTTCCAAGTTTTTCAACGCCATCCCCGTTTATCTCAACGTTCAGCTCGCTTTCGGCCGTGAATATCCTGAAAACTCCTGAATTTGAGAAGACTATACCCACAATATCATCGACCAGTTTTTCCCATCTCCTCTGCGTAGCGATATCCCTCGCACTTGGATGAACATCATCCGACTCCCATGGATGAATGTGCGCTATTGCTGCTATCCTGTAACCTGCAGTCCTGTAAAACCTGAGCATGGAGCTCAGGTGGTCGTAGTCAACCTCAGCCTCTGTTCCTGAGGACTTCGAGCACCTGATGCTGTGCACACCTGCTGCGAGGAGTTTTCCATCAAACTCGGCAGCACCAACAGCAACTATCCATTCCTTACCCTTTTCACCGTATTTTATCAGTTCTGAGAAGCACTCGTAGAGCAGTGGAGCTGGAATCACGAGAATGTTCCCTGCTGACCTTCCAAGTACTCTTTCAAGTTCAGCGGAGATTCTGGCTCCTGCGAGAAGTGGTGTCAGTGCTGCAATTTTGAGGTAGGCGAGAGAAAGGTCTTCAAGGGCTTTTTCATAGATCCTGCTCACCTGTGTGAGAATCCTGCCAGCCTCTCCAGAGCCCACCATAACGGATCCCTCCTCCCGATTGAGTTCAGAAACCTGAGCGCGTTTAAGGCAAGGTGATGGGCATGCATCCAGGGCTCCCAGTCAGAGTCGTGGAAGTGTACCTCAATCTCATTTCCCCTGTCAATTATGCACCTGTGTCTCCCTGCAAACCAGCGGTCGTCAATGGTTATCACGGGCCTCGAGTAGGGGAAGGTTTCGGGGAGGGTGACGTATATCCTGAATATTCTCCCGCATGCTCTCGCTGCTGCAACGTATCTCCTCTCACCAATTCTGCCGAACCCTATCCTTCTGAGAAGCGTGTCCTCCTGCCTGAACCTCTCCTCACCTGTTAAAAAATTGCGGGAGACCCTGCCCACATCCGTAACGGGCAGGATCTCAACAGTGTCCCTGTCACTCATCACGTAGTTAAGAATTCTCTCGTGGTCTCTCAGTGTGACATTGTTCACCCGGACTATGAACTCTCTCTCATCGAATCCCAGCTCTCTTTTCAGATCTCCTGCCGTCATGTTCGCGTCCACGTTCACCGGAACCGAATCTCCACCTACAAGCTGGACGTGCACAACCCTTTCCTGAACCACCAAACACCACCTCCTTCCTCTTTACTGTGAATTTGAAAAGAGGCTGGAAAAGGCGATTCAGGACAGGAAAGGTGACATGGCATCCTGAGAAAACAGAATTGTTATGTGAATCTCATCTCCTGTGCACTACTTATTTCTCTGCTAAAATACTTCTTGATGACACTCATCTGCAATTCTGTCAGCAATATGTAGGAGAAGTTGAAGACCGCTCCTATCAGGAACAGAACATAGAGAACACTGTTCGGCACTTTTGCGAGCAGCTGTGAGAAAAATAGGTAGCCAACAAGCAGAGAACCGAGAACAGTGTTGTGGGAGTCAAAAGATTTCCATAACCCTTCCGCAGGGTTTTCAAGAAACCTTATTCTTCTCAGGATTGTTTCATCTCCACCACCGATGCTGTGGAGCATCTTAAGTGCCTGAAGTATTCTGCTTCCAGATTCATGAGCATGGAGATCGGAAAGAACCTCGTATTCCACCAAAACCCTTTTTTCAAGAGCTGCAATAAGGGCTGTGTTGAAAACAAGTAATAACAGCACGTGAAAGAGATACTCCTGAAGCAAAATCATGCCGAAAAGCAGAACAGGGACTGTTATAATGCATGACCTCTTCACGGAACTCGAGAACTCCCTGACAAAGGTATCGCGGTTCTTCACATGTCCAAGCTCATGGAGAAGAATGCATTCAGCAAGCCAAGGAATAGAGGAGTAGCTCCGGTAGAGATCCTGTGAAATTAGAATCCTTACTTTTCTTATTCCAGAAACTCTTGCAGCTCCACTAACAAAGGGCGCCACGTAAACCTCAACATCCTGTGAAATGCCTGCTTTGTTTTTCAGAAGCTGAACGAATTTCAGGAATTCGCTGTCATCGCACCTGACGGTGTTTTCGGGAAAACGCACTCTGACATCGGAGAGGATGAGCAGCAGGACAGTGAGGGGGAGGGGGAGTATGAAAAGGGATGAGAGTATTCTGGACTGGGGTGAATCTGCAACCGAAAAAAGGTGCCACGAGATCACGATGTTTTCGAAAACCACAATCAGAGAAACCATCAGCAGGGAGAGATTGGGAAAGGAGAAGAACTTGTGCGACTCAAAATCTCTAAGCGCCAGCAGGATGAGGACAGAGCAGATTATGATCGCTGCAAGAAACGGTGACGCCCTCAAAATGTTGGGAATTATCTCAGAAACAGATTTGATGCCCACCAAAGCAGGTGCAGCAATGAGGAGCAGTAGTGAGGAGAATAAGCCAAGGGCTAAAACGTAAGACCTCTCTGAAAGAGGGATCTCCTCATTACACATGTACTTCAACCCGTAAAGTACTGGAAGTCCGAAGATGATGTATGAGAGCACCCTATCCACTATCAAGCTCAAAACAGACCATACAGCTGGAGGTAAGGGAACTGCATGGATTGCGTGATCGAGATAAGGGTACAGGAAGGAAAACAGGTATTTAAAATATCTCACTAGCAGGAAAGATACAAGAACGGCAAGAGCCAGCTTCGGGAGTGGAGATGCCTTAATCCTCGAGAAGCTCTCTGATCTCATTCAGTCTCTCCTCCATGATTTCCAGCTCTGACTTGAGCCTGACTGCAATTATTTCCCTGAATGTTTCCTCGATGTCTGCTGAGTCCAGATGCTTCAGGATTTCACGAAGTCTTCTTCTTTCCTCAGCGATTTCCCTCAGCTCCTCAACAATCTGGTCAAGAGTTTCACCAGTATCTTCTACCGCAAGAGCTGCTGAGAGAATCATGTCCGCACCATCAGGAAGAAATGCAAGTGAACCGGAGATTTTTGAAGCAAACGGTCTCATCTCATCAATCGTTTTTTCCTGCAATCGTTCCAGCTCCTCCGTGAATCTGCTCCACTGTATCTCNCCCCTGACAAGCCTGTCCATGAGTTCCGTCATCCTTCTCTGAATAATACCAAGAATCCTGCGCCTCCACTCCCAATACACACGCTCCTTCACTTCTCTGGGAAGGTCACTCCTCATAACCTCATCGAATGGGATGACAAGGAGTTTCTCACCGTCCCTGAAAAAACAGATGGGAAGGGTTCTTCTTTTCCCGCACCAGATTTTCTGTAGCACTGCTGCGGGTATTGTAACTCTCAGCGACCCCCCGCTTGGCACTGCTATCCTGAGACCCAGAAATTCCATGCAGGCAGCACACCACTCTTTCTTAAAAAATTTCATTTTTGAATCGGTCACATTCAGGATGTTACCGCAAAACTGGAAAATGGAATGACGCGCCTTTTGCTGCCGGCCTCATCCCGATCCATCCATTCTGTTACCTGCAACCTCCCGCTATGTTGCCGCACCGCTGACAGGGGGTTTCACGGAAACTCATGAGCGGTAGGGGGTTGGGAAAGAGTCTCGGAACCCTGCTCAGGGAGGCAATGGAGAGCGGCACCCTCAGAGAGAATGGCTGCATGCTTCTGAATGCCAATGAGTGCAGTGATCAGGACGCTGTCAGGAAGTACAACGAGATGGTGAGGCTGCTGATAACTGCAAGGATGTACGAGGGGGAAACGCATGAGAAAATGGTGAGGAGGGCGCTGAACCTCTGGAGGGAGATAGAGCCTGAGCTCCCTGTTCTTGATGGAGAGGATATCAGGAGAATTGTCAGGAGCAACGTTGGCTTTGTTGACTTTGAAAAGTGCATCAGTGCGGCCTTTGAGATAGGGAAGTATTCCAGACCCGTAAGATTCACGGAGGTGAAGGAGTCTGTCAGGCACTGCAGCGGTTTTGAAAAACTCAGGGAGAGGTCGCTTAACAGGGTTCTGTCAAGGGTTCTCAGGTATCTTGAGCAGTCATGCATGCTTGTCAGGACGTGGGAGTACAGGAAGAGTGGCAACAGGGTGAATGTGCTTTACTTCAGGCTCTACAGGATTTCTCTGGATTCGGATGCGTGCAAAACCTGCTGGGTTGCCGATGAGCTGGGGAGGATACTTGAGAGGTTGCGATGATCAGGGGTTCGAATGTTCTGAACAGAGTGCTGGAGTCTGTGAAGGGTGACATTTCTTCACTTCTATTTTTTCGGTTATTGGGACATGTGGACGTCACCTCTGCTGTCGTGAGTTGAGAAAATGTGCCGATGGACGGATCTGAAGCTGTTGCTGGTTCTGGATCAGAAGAAAAGATCACAACCGAAAGAGTGATATACATGGACCGGTGGGGATTTGAACCCCAGGCCTTCGCCATGCCAAGGCGACGCTCTACCAGGCTGAGCTACCGGCCCAAATTGAATTCGTTGCTCTATTGCCGCTTTGGGATTACTGTAAGGGTTTATTAAGGTTGTGGTGATTGGTTGCTAAGCTGTCTCCTTGCCNTATCTCAGACCTGGATTGATTTTTACAACTTTTGCATTTCACACTAACGTCTGTGAAATGATTCAGTAAGTTCAGAACAGTTCAGAACCCAACTGTTATATATACTCTCCTCAATCATTAACGGGGGGTTATTGCATGACGCTTCCAAAGTTCCTATTTCAGGCGAAGGAGAATCTTGTTGAAAAGCCTTGGGGTGGAGAGTGGATATCACTCCTTAAAGGCTTCAGAAAAAGTGGTATTGGAGAATCGTGGGAATTTTCTGCACACCCATCCAACCCTTCTGAAGTGCTCTTGGCTGGGCAGTCTGTCAGTGTAACTGAACTAATTGCAAAGCACAGAGAGGAGTTGATGGGAAAACTCGCGGACAAATACACGACTTTTCCAATACTCGTCCGTATTGTTGATGTGGAGGGTTTTACAGATATTCATGTGCATCCATCGGACAAAGTTGCTTCAACGTTTGGTGAGACAGAGAGTGGAAGAGAGGAGGGGTTGCTCATGATTGGCGGTGGAATAATTTACGCTGGCTGGAAGGATGATATGAGCATCGACGAATTTGACTCCTGGCTCGACGAAATTGAGAGTGCGAAAGACATTCTGGAAAAGTTGAATCGTTTTGAACTCTCTCCTCACGATACCCTCCACATCCCCTCCGGTATACTCCACTCCATTGAGAAGGGGAGGTTTATAGAAGTCTCGACAAACTCGATTCTGACATATGTGCTCCATGACGGAAACGAGAAAACATCCGATTTCGAGAAGGTTAAAAAAGCCCTTAAATTTAAGAAAAGTGAAGAATTTGAACTGAAGGGGAAAAAAGGGCTTCTTGATACTGACAGATTCAAAATAGAAATCTTGGAAGTTGCTGGAGCAGAGAGTTTCTCAACCGATGGAGTCTTTCACATTCTGATATCAGTGGATGGTTATTCATTTCTGAAAAGTGATGGTGAGATAGTTGATCTCCACAAAGGCTACTCGTGCTTGATACCCGCTGCAACAGAGAACTACGAAATTCAGAGTGACAAAGCCAGTATTGTCAGGATCATTCCCAAATAGTCCCCAAATGGTTTTTCAGGCAATATCTATCTGCATAATTTACCTGCGTGCCAGAAACAATTTTGTTGCCAGTCCACCATATCTGACATACCTCTCTTCGCTGATAATCAAACCCGTTTTCTCGAATACGCTTTTTATCAGCTCATACTCAGATGTAATTATAACAAGTCTCGATTCGTCATGCATACAGCGCTTTGCGGCTTCCACAAATTTCTCGTACAGAGTTTTTATCACCCCTTTTTTGGCAATCCTTAAACCATAGGGCGGGTTGACAATTATGCAGTCGTACTCCCCCTCAAGCTTTGTTGCATCCCCAAGGAAGAAATTTACCGTATCCGCCACTCCTGCGTTTTCGGCATTTTTTCGTGCGCCCTCAAGATGTTTTCTGAACTTCTCAATTCCATATATTTCTATTCTCTCCTTGCTTTCTTTCCATCTACTAACAATGAAATTCAGATCCTCCTGCCAATCGATTTTCAAAAATGCAAAATCCCTATTTTTACCCGGAGGGATGTCTCTTCCAATCATTGCCGCNTCAATCGGAATCGTTCCACTACCACACATGGGATCAACAAGCGATTCATTCCTGCTCCACTCTGCGATTTTTATCATTGCACACGCAATATTTGAATTTAGATGTGCCGGATGATTGTAAACTCTCCACCATCGCTTGTGAAGAGCATCATCTCCAGTTGTATCGATTCCAACCAGTAGTTCTTTGTGAACCACATCGACCCTGATAATAACATCTGGATTTGTNAGATCTACTCTGAGCCTCTTACCATAATTTTCCAGGAAACTATCAATAACAGCCTGTCCAGCGACTCTGGCGACATCCATGGATGTGAATTCGTGACTTCCGATTCTCATACTTCTTATTGCAAAACTCCTTTCCTGAAGAAACGAAAAGTCAAGATCCCTTATCGCCCGGTACACGTGATCGAGGTCATCCTTTTTTTCAAGCTTTTCAAACCTCACGGCTCTCAACAAAANAATTACTCTCTCTATGCACCTTGCCAGGTAGTTCAGCTTCGCGATAAGTACTTCGTTTCCTTCAAAAAACACTCTACCCTTGCCTTCTCTTATTTCAAGTATGTTGCCACCTAGACCTGTTATTTCATCGGCAACTACATCTTCCAGTCCTGGGGGTAAGGTGACATAAAACTCCACAATTTATCGGAAAAAAGAAAAACATATAATTTTTGTCTGTATTCTTCCCGATTCTTTCATATTCTTACAGAAAAATTCAAATAACTATTAATTAAGACATCTTCATGCTTGGAGTAGAGGGTAAAACAATAATGGAAGTTAATGGAGATGAAATTAACCGGTTCTGGACAAAGAACTACGATGAGGGAGTGAGAGACCACATAGACTACCCTGAAATACCGCTCTACAAATTACTTGAGGATTCAGCAGAGAAATATCCAGACAAAGTAGCTTTAAACTTCTTTGGAAAAAAGATTACATATAGAGAACTTGCAGATCTAACGGATCGTGTAGCAGCGTTTTTGNTTGATATGGGTATAGGAAAAGGCTCCAAGGTGATAGTTGATCTGCCCAACACACCTCATTATGTTATCGCGTATTACGGAATTCTGAAGACAGGGGCAACGGTTGTTCAGTGTAACCCGCTTTATACAGAACGAGAAATCAGATACATAGTTGATAACAGTGAAGCCACGATGGGGTTCTTCGTTGAGTTCGTTTATCCCAGAATTAAACCCCTGCTTGATGAGAAAAAACTTGAAAAAGCTGTAATTTGCAAAATTGANGATTATCTCCCCTTCCCCCTAAACGTGCTTTATCCCCTCAAAAAAGAGAAGGTGAAGGTGGAGAAAAGAGAAGAGGTTCTTTACTGGAGAGAAGTTCTCAAATATCCGCCAACCAAAGAGAGACCTGAAATTAATCCAAAAGAAGATGTAGCTACATTTTTGTACACTGGTGGAACGACAGGGGTACCTAAAGCAGTTATGTCAACTCATTTCAACCTTGTGGCCAACGCTTACCAGACGCTGGAGTGGGTGCCGGACAGAACACCCGATGAAGTTTTTATAGGGGCTCTTCCTTACTTCCACAGTTATGGAATGACCACGTCACTTAATGCTCCAATNGCACTTGGGGCGACAATTGTATTGATGCCCGATCCAAGAGATATCAAGAGAATTTTAAAGGCCATCCACAAATACCGTGTTAGCATCTTCTGTGGTGTTCCAACTCTCTACATGGCAATTCTGAATCATCCAGATCTGAAAAAGTATGACCTGAGCTCCATTAAAGCCTGTATCAGTGGAGCAGCTCCATTGCCCGTTGAAGTTAAACGAGAATTCGAAAGAATTACTGGTGGAAAACTTGTTGAAGGATACGGTTTAAGTGAAACGTCACCGGTTACACATGCAAATCCACTCTATGGAGTAAATAAGGAGGGAAGCATAGGGGTTCCATTTCCTGATACACTTTCAGTAGTGGTTGATGATGAGGGCAGAATTCTACCCATTGGAGAAGTTGGGGAGATTGCAATCAAAGGTCCGCAGGTTATGAAGGGATACTGGAAAATGGAGGAGGAAACGAAGAAGACACTGATAAATGGATGGCTTCTCACCGGTGATATGGGCAGGATGGACGAGGACGGGTATTTCTACATTGTGGACAGGAAAAAAGATCTCATAATTGCCGGCGGTTATAACATCTATCCTAGGGAGGTTGAGGAAGTTCTTTACGAGCATCCGGCAGTTGTTGAGGCTGCTGTTGTTGGTGTTCCAGATCCGTACAGGGGTGAGACTGTTAAAGCATGAAAATCAGGAGCTTGAGCTTATTTCCTCTCCAAATTTAACATAATTTTTTATTTCTATTTTAAATTAACAAAGCTTATATGAACTTATCACTATTACCACTATGCCAAATGATGCGGGACTTCTGGGTGTTGAGGGAGAAAATATCAGAGAGCTTGATGCGGAGAAAATAAACAGAGTTTGGCTCAAGTTCTATGATGAAGG
>Ga0180908_1079_pt1 | contig 21008 bp, 22 predicted proteins | sample Deesub1362A_J573_FD_124169 | JGI IMG/M metagenome (GOLD analysis project Ga0180908, IMG submission 124169) | Archaeoglobus sp. JdFR-41 | reverse complement strand
GCAAATAAAAATTTGGAATGATATGGTGCATAGAATAAAAGAAAACTCATTTGAGAGCATCGAGGAGAAGATCAGGAGCAGGAAGAGGTGGCTCGATGCGAAAAAGAAGATACTTGGAAAAACTTGAGTGGGTTGAAAGAGAAATTAACTTTCTTACTCATCACTCAATGGATGATGAGGTGACTAAGAGTGCCAGGACTTGAGGTAGAAGATGATTACACGAATATAGCCAAACTTGTGGAAGAAGGTCTATTATCTAAAAGAGAAGCTGATATTTTAAGAAGATTCAATGGGCTCAGAAACGCCATTGCTCACCACTACAATCACCTGGATCTGGAGTAAGAGAAGCGATTAATTTTGCTGAAGAACTGTACAAAGTTGCTGTTAAACTCGTAAAAACAGTAGAGGATGCTGGAATTCTGAAGTAATTTGCAGTTTTTTCATTCATCGATAATCCTTAGACTCATGTCAATTGCTCCCGCTGAAAGAGTTATGTACCCGCATGAAATAACATCGACACCCGCAGCGGCATATTCTTCAATGTTTTTGAGATTTATTCCTCCGGAGACTTCTACGATCACACTCTCTCTCACTCCTTTTTCCTCAAGCAATTTTAACGTCTTTCTGACCTCATCNACGGTGAAATTATCCAGCATGATGATATCGACACCCTCCATCGCAGCAATAACAGCCTCCTCAACACTTTTTACTTCGATCTCTATTTTCTTTGTGAAACTTGCAGTCCTTGCAACTTTTATAGCATCTGCGATGCTCCCCGCAACAGCAACGTGGTTATCCTTGATCAAAACGCAGTCTCCCAGTCCCATTCTGTGTGTATCTCCACCTCCGATCTCCACAGCCATTTTTTCAAACATTCTGAATCCAGGAGTAGTTTTTCTGGTTGCAGCTATTCTTACACGTGGATTTACCTTTCTTGCCCTCTCTACGAGTTCAGCGGTTGCAGTGGCAATCCCACTCATTTTCATCAGAATATTGAGGACAGTTCTTTCAAGCATCAGAATTCTTTCCGCAGATCCTCTGAGTACCATAACAGGTCTTTTTGGTTCAACTTTATCTCCGTCTTTTAAACTTCTGAGTGTGTCAACTTCAAACATCTCGAATGCAAGTTTTGCTACTCTGATTCCTGCCAGAACACCCGAGTCTTTGCTTAGGATTTCAGCTACCACTTCTTCACCCCCAACTCCAGCTATTTCAGTGANGTCCCCATAGTAAAGATCTTCTTCAAGAAATTCAAGAATTCTTTTTCTTATGATGAAATCGGGAATTCTCATGTAAACTCGCTAAACCACAATATTACTCTCCAAATTTTCGAGTATCCTTATAACCGATAGAGCTGCGAGAAAGCTTGTTTTCGGGTTGCAATCCATCTTTTTGTTTTTTACGAGAACTCTCAACTCACCAAACTTCCCGTGAGCAGTAATCTCGTGAATGTTTGCATCCACATTTTCTGCGATCACGCGAACTTTNACCCTCTCATGTCCTNCTGCCAGAGCAAGTGTGCCAGCAATGTTGAGATTCTTTGGAAATCTTTCGACAGCCCTCCTGACATCACCCTCAAAAATAATTCCTTCTCTGTCCACTCCCAGGATTTCAGGTTTCTTTCTGGTTGTTAGTATAACTTCATCAGCAAACTCTGCTATAGCTTTTATTGCCTCAATTCCGGCTATTGCCCCAGAACACACGTAAATTTTTCTGCCAGCACTCTCAGCAACTCTCCTAATTTTCTCTGTAAATCTGTGATCTGCAAAAGCTCCAGTGCTGAGAACAATTAGATCCTTCCCAGATTCAAGCACAGCCATTCCGTACTTCTTTACGGCTTCAATTGATGCAGTTTCCAGGATCAGGTTTGTATCTGCCAAAAGAAACTCTTCAAAGTTGTTGGTTATCGTAACTCCTTTCAGAATTTTCGCCTTCTCAACCGTTTTTTGATCTCTGTCGAATATCGCAGCAAGCTGCCCTNTTCCATACAGCCACTCTGCAACGTACTTCCCAACAGCCCCGTATCCTATGATTCCAACCTTCATGAAATCTCAACCATTCTTTTGATCGGTTTTTTTGCCCTTTCAGCCACACTGGGAGGAACATTTACAGCGTTTGTTTCCTTCTCGATTGCATTCAACAGATTTTCGAGAGTATTCTTCTTCATGTTGAAACAGATAACACTATTCAACGGAATGAACGATTTATCCGGTATCTCCCTCCTCATTCTCTGTATGAGTCCGAGTTCTGTCCCAACGATGATTCTCTCATAATCCGTTTTTTTGGCGAATTTCAGCATCTGACTCGTCGAACCCACGAAATCTGCAGAAAGTTGAACTTCTGGATCGCACTCAGGGTGAACAATGACAGCAGCGTCGGGATACTCACGTCTCACTTTACTCACGTGCTCCTTTCTGAATGCTCTGTGAACGTAGCAGTATCCATTTGAAGGAATCGGTATAACTCTTTTTCTTGCTTTTCTCTGTGCATACCAGGCAAGATTTGCATCAGGTCCGAGCATGATTGTGTCTGAGTTAAGTTGTTCAACGATTCTGTCAGCGTTTGCTGAAGTGCAGCAGACATCAGCTTCAGCCCTCGCTTCTGCATGGCTGTTAACGTATATGACAAATGGGACGTCTGGGTTATTTTCCTTCGCCTTTCTTACAAGTCCGGCAGGTAGCTGCGCAGCCATCGGACACTTTGCATCAGCAGATGGAATGATAACTTTCTTATCGGGGTTTAAAATTGCAGCGGTTTCAGCCATGAAGTCAACGCCACAGAAAACAATTATTTCCGCATTAATTTTCGTTGCTTTAACTGCAAGTTCAAGGCTATCTCCGATAAAATCTGCAATCTCCTGTATTTCAGGTCTTTGATAATTGTGAGAAAGAATTGCTGCATTCCTTTTTTCTTTTAGTTTCATTATTCTTTTTTGGATAACTTTCGAACGATTGTTCATTGAACGATTGTTCGATATCTGATATATAACGTTAGCTGTTTTTATCGACTCCTGAAAACATACTGAAATGCTGTGTGTGTATTGAAATGAGCAGTTTTTAAAAAGCTGAGTCAATTATAAGTTAATAACGTGAGTTTTGATCTCAAAATTTTAAATTAGATTGGGGAATATTTAACTATCAGACGTGGCCAGTATACGGAAACGGAATACTCGCTTGAGTGTATATAGGAGTATCTTAAAGCAGCTGTGTTTTCAAACTCGTCCTTGATACACCACCCATAATTTGTTCCGCCTGATACAATATCTGCAACGTCGGCTGTAACATTCCAAGAAAGCCACCCGAGTGAAACTGATACCACGTCAGTTGCTGTTGCGCTGAAAGTTGGCTGTGTGTTCCAGGTNATTGTGGCCTCACTCCATAAATCTGTCACTCTGTGAGCTCCATAATTCCTGTTCACTGCACGGGTATCGTACANATAGAGCTGCAGAGTACCATTCAGAANGTATGAACCGCTGGGAATTGAAGACAGATCGAACTTTATAAAGGTCCTATCTNTCCACCAGATACAGGAGTCAACGAGGAGATCCGGGTCATTTCCAAAGTTTGAATTTGGATATAACTGATCAACAAAAGCATCGTCAGTGGGGTAGAGTACTACAACTTTTATCACTCCNACATCTTTGTAAACTTCAGTGCTGCAGGCTCCCCTGTCGTCACAGGCTTTGGCATACACTCTGATGATGTGTCCCTCTTCACTCACTGTGATTGTGTAAGTGTTGACTGTGCTCCAGTCCTGGAGAATTGTACCGAGAGTGTAGTCATCAAACCTGTAGTAGTAGGTGATTGGATCTCCGTCAGGATCGACAGATCCGCTTGCTGTCGCGATGATAGTCTCGCCAGAGTAGTACCTGTCTTTGTCTGTGATTAAAGTCGGTGGAGTGGGGGGATTGTTCAGAGCACCAACTCCTTCAACAGTGAGGTTTATTACATCAACACAACTTGCAACAGTGCCAATAACACTTACAAATCCGTTAGCGAGTGCTGTTAAATTGATCTGGGCTATACCGGAGGTGTTAGTTCTTGCTTCATAACTGCTGGCAGAAACAACACTGGCATTGGTCAGGGCAAAATAAACTTGGGCATTGTAAACCGGACTGCCAGCGTATTCGACCTTAAAATTAAGTATTTTGTTTAGTCCCTCAATAGAAACGTTCCAAGTAAGGTTGCTGCCCTCAAGCCAGTATGCGTTGAAGATGCAGGCTCCACCTCCACCAGCTGGTGGTGGAGGGTTAACAGTTATGGAGTAGGTGTATGAGTCAGCCGGAATGCTGAAGGTGACTGTGTAACTTCCATCTACATCGGCATTAAAATAGTACCATACCTCNCCTCTTTCATCTGAAATTTGAGATTCATCAGGGTTTAATGGAGTGTTTGGGTTCACATCTATGTTAACAGTCGTTCCAGAGACCGGATTNCCGAATTTGTCAACGACTCGCACTCCTAAGGAAATTGTAGTTCCAGTGTACACCGTATAGCTCTGGTCTGATAGATTTATCAGTTCGAATGGAACTGGAGAAACACTCTCTCTTACCTCTCTGGCAGAGGTGGCGTAAACCATGACCTCGTTCAAACTTAAATCCACGTCGGTGGCTGTAACTGTGACAAAATTTCCAGATCTCACTGCTGTAAATCCAGGAATGGAGTTTATAGTTCTGTTCCACCATTCTGCAGTTTGATTGTCATAAGATTCAAAAGACAGTGTCACGCTGGCGTAATGCACACTGCCTCCATACGAAACCGGTTCAAAAATGAGGTTGATGGGATCTGTTGAAGATATGGGGGTCATGGATGTGTTTATGATGTATAATGTGATTCTTCCAGGACTGAACGAACTCTGATTTGATTTTACGCTTGGANTCTGTCCGTAGTATTCCTCAAATACAGCAGAATGCTCGTATATCAGGGTTGGGCGCGAGAGGTAGAAATAATTTGGGACAACAATTATTGCGTGGCTCGTGTAATCATTACCATTTACAGTAATCCTTAACTCTCTTGGATAGACTGTAATTGATGTCTGAGAAGGTGAAATTAAGAATGGACGAGAAGGGTATTTTACACCACCTTCCAGTACAAGTTTTCCACCACTTCCGGTTGTTGTGGATAGAGCCACGACCTCGCTAATCTCGGAAACATCGTAAATCAGTCTATCGAGATGCTGAATTTCAACAGCTTTATTCCACTGGGGAACGGCATAGGATTGAAGAATTCCGATGAAACCCATAATTATTGCTAACATCAAAACGAAACCCAGCAGAGGTGTAATTCCTCGTGAGCTGAACTTTGGATATTCACCCATTGAAAATATTTTTATGCTTGGTCTGTAAAAACTTTTTCCACCTGCAGTTTCCTGATCTCGGCCATATCCCTGGATGCTATGAACTTCATAAATTTAAAGAGAGCTGAGTAAATACCAAGTTTTCCCAGTGAAAACACGAGAGGTATCATTCTGCATCTTTTGAAGTACATGATATTAAAGAGAGTGTAATATTTCCTCATTTTTTTGAGGTACTCTTTCTCATACTCATTGAGTTTTCCTTTATGGATACAGTTTGAAAGAATGCGGGAGGATATAACAGCTTTTGTCATCCCTTCTCCAACAAATACATCAACGATACCGGCAGCATCACCGACGAGAGCGACCGGTGTTGAATTGAAAATCCGTACGAATGGTCGGTTAAGGATACATCCAATAAGACCAGACGTGTATTTGATTGATCTGGCACCTATTTTACTCAGGAATTTGTCCAGTAAACGCCTTAATGGAATGGGAGAATGTCTTTTGAAGTATCCAACACCAATATTGCTACCTCCTGCTGCTTTTGGAAATACCCAGAAATATCCGTCTATTCTCGGATATAGCGCCAGTGTTAGAGTTTCACACTCGTAGTCGGTGATGGATTCTACAGCGATTGCGGCTCTCCTTTTTCCACCAAATTCACGGCACCACTGAGATGGATAACCAGAAGCGTCTATCAGGATATCGTAGTGATCCACAAGTTCACGTATTTTTACTTTGTTTCCTGTATAGATCTGACATCCTCTTCTTTCAGCAATTTTTGCCATTTTTCTCTCCATCTTTGGCCTGTCGATCATCTCCACGAAACCTAAGCTTGGAATGGTGAAATTTTTTCTGAAGTTCAAGTCATCATCAACCAAAACGACTTCAGTTTTCTCAACTTGCCTTCCTTTTATGTAAGGCTCGATTCCCATGCATACTGCCCATCCCTCAGCGCATTTCAGCGGTTCACCAATCTCCTTATGTTCCTCAAATAGATGAACTTCATAATCTTTCGAAAGCTGGATCGCCGCTTCAAGCCCGGATATACTGCCACCAATGATCCCGATTCTCACATTTTTAAATTTGACTGAGCCATATTTTATATTTTGGCTTACTTTTGCTTAAATGACTTAAGGCTTGTTGAACTCAGTCCCCTTCATTGTTNTGAGAGTAATTAACAGTGTCGCTATGATTCTCAGATTTGTGAGAACAGCAATGGTGATGAACATCTGGTAAATCCAGCCAGCTAAACAGAACAGCATTATAATAAAAATTCTCTCATCTCTTTTGCCTGGGAGGTATCTCATAATTCTGATCTCTCTGTAGATGTCTCTCTGAAACTCAGCTTTGAATTTTTCAGTAGAATAACTGACCATAACGCTCCCAAAAATTGCGAAAATTGCAGGAAATAGTGTGGACGGGTTTAAAAATAAAAGAACTGTTAAAAACAGGAAATCAACAAATCTATCCAGTATGGAGTCCATGTAACCTCCAATTTTTGATTGTTTTAATGAAGCTCTTGCAATCTCACCGTCACAGCCATCAAGGATTGAAGACACCTGGTAAATGATGGCAGCTAATGCTGTATTCACAACCAAAATAGCTGAACCAAAAACTCCGATAAGAAAAGACACAATTGTCATCTGTGATGGTGTAGCTGTGTTTACCAGCAATGCTGAAATTCGTGTTGAGATTTTTCGATTAAAAAATCTCGAAATTAATCCATCGCCCTCTCCTTTAACCGAAGTTCTGATTAGAAGGAAATTTGCCCTTCTGACGTCTTCTCTGGTATCAACATCTGTCCAGAATTTTCCGCTTACAAGTGTTACAGGAATTTTTGCTCTGCTAATAACTTCAGACATTTTTATCTCTTTTAAACTACCATTCTTTACTTCTTCAATCATCAGTTCAATGTGCTCAAAAATTGAGGTTTCGAGGATGAAGAAGCCAGTGTCAATGCAGTCATATTTTTCCAGATCCTTTCCAGCCGTCGAAACCTTTCCACTGGCTGTTTTCACCTTTGTGGCTTCTTCAATGTCGATAAATTTCGGCTCTGCATCCCCGATCAAACCCTGTCCATTGACGGCCTCGTCAATGAAATCCTTACTGTAAACATGGTCTCCCATCACGGCGATGAATCTGTCATTGACGTACTCTTTTGCAAGATAGAGAGAAAACCCGTTTCCCCATTCTGGGTGTTCGTTTTTGATTGTTTTATATTTGAAACTTGTTTTTTTGAGAAAATCTGCAATTTCATCATGGAAGTATCCAGTTACAACGATAAACTCATCAACGTAAGGCGAAAGAAGTTTCATTGTACGGAGAATTATCTCAATTCCACCAACTTTAACAAGTGGTTTTGGAACACCACCCATTCTGCTGCCCATGCCAGCAGCAAGAATCACTGCTTTCACGAAACTACCATCACGCAAAGATTTTTAATTTTCCTGTTCTACGTAAAAATATGGGTTCAGATATTGGTGATCTCTTTGAGAAGGAGAAGGTGGAACTTGAGTATTTTTCAGGTAAGAAAATAGCCATAGATGCTTTTAACACCCTCTATCAGTTTATATCCATTATAAGACAGCCTGATGGTACACCACTTCGTGATTCTCAGGGTAGAATAACTTCTCATCTTTCAGGGATACTCTACAGAGTCTCAAATATGATTGAAGTTGGTATAAAACCCGTATTCGTTTTTGATGGTGAAGCACCAGTTTTTAAAAAGTCAGAAATAGAAGAAAGAAAAAAAAGAAGAGAGGAAGCTGAGGAAAAGTGGATTGCTGCCCTGCAAGCAGGGGAAAGAGATGCTAAAAAATATGCCCAGGCTGCAGGAAGAGTTGACGAGTACATTGTCGACTCATCAAAGAGATTGCTTGATTATATGGGTATTCCCTGGGTTCAGGCGCCAAGTGAAGGGGAGGCACAGGCAGCTCACATGGCAGCCAAAGGAGATGTTGAATTTACTGGCAGTCAGGACTATGACTCCCTACTGTTTGGCAGTCCGAAGCTGGCGAGAAATCTGGCAATCACCGGTAAAAGAAAGCTTCCTGGAAAGAATGTTTATGTTGATGTAAAACCGGAGATCATCGATCTTAAGGCTAATCTGGTCAGACTCAATCTTACAAGGGAGCAACTGGTTGACATTGCACTTCTTGTCGGGACTGACTACAATGAGGGTATAAAGGGGGTNGGTATCTCGAGAGCTTTGAAACTTATAAAAACTTACGGCGATGTATTCAGAGCTGTAAAGTCTTTAAAGGTTGAGATAGAAAATCTGGAAGAAATAAGAGAGTTCTTCCTCAATCCACCCGCAACTAATGATTATGATCTGAGTTTCAGAGAGCCTGATGAGAATAAGGTTTTGGAGTTTCTGTGTGAAGAGCATGATTTTAGCAGGGATAGGGTTGAAAAAGCCCTCGAAAAACTTAAAACCATTAAATCTTCTCAAACTACTCTCGAAAGGTGGTTCTAGTGCATCCGCATGAAAAAGATGTAGAATTCACAGTTGGCATCTTGAGTGTCTCAACTTCCCGAGCTGAAAAACTTGGAAATCTCAGAGGACTTGAAAACCTCGGTAATTTCGACGAATCTGCGAGGCTAATATTTGAGACTTTTAATGATAGAGTTGTTGAATACATTCTGGTCCCTGATGATATTGAAATGATAAGGAGGGCTGTGCTGGAAATTATTGAAAAAGCTGATGTGTGCATAATCACCGGTGGAACCGGTATATCACCTACCGATGTAACAATTGAGGCAGTTAAGCCACTTCTCACAAAAGAACTTGATGGATTTGGAGAGATTTTCAGAGCACTCAGTTATAAAGAAATCGGGGTTGCTGCAATACTCACCAGAGCCACGGCAGGTTTAATTGGTAACAAACCGGTTTTCTGCCTACCAGGTTCAAAGAAAGGTGTTAGACTGGCACTTGAAATAATTGCACAACTCCTGAGACATCTTGTCAGTCATGCGAAGGGTTTGAGTTAATCAGGNTTATCGAAAAACAATCCGGTCTTTTTGGTCAATCTTCTGCTACCGCAAAATGGGCAGAAAAGATTNGGAATGTGCAGGGGGCCAGAGTAACCGGTCATTCTTTTTATTTTGAGATCAAATTCTGATCCACATCTCGTACAGTAAATGTTCTCCAGCGAGGTCATGGGTCACAGTAGGGTAGGTTGTGTATAACTCTTGTGCCTCCAGAACATTTATTTTTGTCATAACTGTTAAATACTAACCAAGCATAAACATACACGCTGGGGGTGGTGCTGATGTTTGAAAATATACTGGCAGACCTGCTTAGTATATCCGGTGTCAAGGGTGTTTTTGTTACCGATTCAGATGGCGCCCTCATAGAGTCTGAAACTGTTGCAGGTCTTGATGAGCTATCATCAGAGATGCACGCTGCTCTGATTGTAGATATATTTAACAAAGCATCTGAGATATTATCGAAGCTCTCTAATGATAGTGTAGAGCTTGTACTTGTTGATGGTGGAAAGGAAAGAATAGTTGCATCAAGAGCAGGTGAAAATCTCCTTGTTGGAGTACTTGCCGATCACAAAACAAATTATGGATTGTTAAAAATTGAGCTTAAAAAAGCTGTAGAAAAGATAGCTGCAATGGTGTAGGAATATGCTGATACCGAAAGGTGAACCTGTNGAAGTGGGGAGAAGGGGAACGTTTCGAGAAATCATCATGGACTTCCTTGATACCGACTTCAATGGATACGTTGAGGTCTCGTACAAAACGGATGAGTTATCCAAGGGAAAGCTGATTTTCAGGAACGGCAATATAGTTGCTGCTGGAATCACAAAGATTCTGAGTAAAAAGAACATTCTTGGGAATTCGGCCTTGAAGGAAATAGCCTCTCTGGAAAACTGTGTTGTTGATATCTATGCTCTCAGCAGTGAAAAGGTGGAAAAAGCCCTTGAATGGAATAAAAAGGCCTCTGTTACCTTGAAAATTGATGATATTATCGGAAAACTGGTAGAAGCNGAAGAAAGATTAGAAGCACCACAGGTGGAGGAAATAGCCGTTAAAAAAGAACGTGATCAAATTGAAGGTGAGGATGCCGTAAAAACTCTTGAGACAGGATTGGAGACCAGAATGGAAACACAGGAAACTCGGGAATTACAGGAATTGGCTGAGGAGGAAATTNCGAAACTTTCGGAAGAAGAAAAAAGAAAACTTCTTGAGAAGTATAGAATCAAAATTCCGGAGGGTGAAAAGATTGATGAAGTGATTGCCAATCTTCTTGAAGTTTCACCAGAAGAACTCACAGCTGAAATGGCTGAGTTTGCTGATGCAGGTGAAGAAGTCGTCATTGATAGAACTCAAATACTGCAAAAGTATCAAATTGAAGAACCGTCAATGGAGGAGGTAGAAAAGCTGATAATGGACGCTCTGGGCGAGTTGCCACCTCCACCCGGGACTGTTAACATGGATGAACTGAAAACGGAACTGAAAAAGATTGCTGATGAGTATCTGGAGAAGATGTCAAGGAAGGTAAAGGAAGTTATTGATAAGTGCTCATCACCGGATGAACTTGAAGAATGCATATCAGAAGTGAGAAGAGTATCGAATTCTGTTGCAATCTTTATACCAAAGAAGAAAATCGATGAGATGATAAAAGAAATGGAGGATTTGATCAGGTACTACTACTTGGTCTGAGCTCGGTGTCAGTATCTTGCTCACCGTAACGGGAGAGTTATTTGAGAATTTCTTCCAGACTTTCCACAGCTCTGTTCAGACTTCTTCTCAACCTCTCAACACTCTTAGCCAGTCTTCCAACCTCGTCCTCTCTTAGCTGATGGGGAATCTGAACATCGAGTTGTCCTGAGCTAATTCTATCAGCTGCTCTGCTTATCTCGATAATGGGTTTTGATACATTCCTGAGAGTGAAGTAGCCAGTAAATCCTGCTAAAACAGCACCGAGAATCACCGCTAAGCCAAGAGATTTACTAATTTGCCCCTTCATCCAGTCAATGTAAAAGTTGAGGTTGTCGTTGTCCTTATCAACGTTCTTTGTTATGTAGTTAACATAATCATCAATTTTCACCATAGTTCCAGCCAGCAGGTGCATTTTTGTTTTCAGTTCTGAATTGTAGATCTGAACACCAGTTGGGTAGAAACAGGCATATCCAGTCTCTCTAAATTCTTTTCCTGTCAGATAGTAGCCGCATACTGGGAGTGGGGAATCAGGGTTGTCCAGTGATCGTGTTAGAATTCGGTAAAGATCCGGCTCTTTCTTGTCCCATCTGAGGTTAGATTTCAGATCTTTTCCCCAATCGCTCCTATCAATGTCGGGTTTGGCGACGAGAACGACTTTTGGTTCTCCCTTCATTAAAGTCACAGCAACAACCCAGGTGCTTTCTTCATCAGCCCAAGGCTGCATGGCTTTCATTAGAAATTCCGAATCTGAGATAAGGTCAGATAGAGTGATGTTCTCATCATTGTAGTTGAGGTATGTCCCTATTTCAGCTGCCACATCGCGTGCCTTCATTTTTACAGCCTCTTTGGCAGCTTCGGCAAGATAGTTGCTGGTCTGGTTTATTACCATTTTATGTGTTGCGGAGCCGAGATTGTCAATCCCTCCATAGCTCATCTGCCCAAACAGAATTAGAGGAATAAGAACTGAGACAAAAACCATTGCTGTGATTTTCGCAGCGATATTCATTTCTTTATCACCTCTACTTCCTCGTTCAGCTTGGCTCCAATTTTCTCTCTTGCCCAGGTTGGCATCACAATAACCCCGCTTCCTACGTGGGGGATAACTCTCATTCTGACAAAACCATTTTTCTTTACAAGAACGTAATCGTCCTCTTCAACACCAAGCTTCTCCATCAGATCTTGTGAAAGGAGAATGTAATCACAACCATCAAAATCATACTCTTCCAGAAAATCTGGATCAACGGAGAGTTTCGCTTTAACAATTTCTATTTTTTCCATTTCGCTTTCAAGTTCCTCTTTTATACGGCTTACCCTTTCCAGTCCGACTTCCAGACTCTCGTCAGGTTTTATTTCAAGGTTACCAAGAAGTTCTCTGAGGTATCTCCCAACTTCTATTACTATTTTTTCCGGTGGTAATTTGACCATTTCCTCGATTACCTCGTCCGGGATTATGCCGTGGTAGACCATTTTCATTTCACATGCCAGTAGTTTACTTTTTAGATCTCTCACTTCCTCTGAGAGTTCTTTTATCTTTGCGTCTTTTTCAGCAATAATTTTCTCATAGTCCACCATACAGAAACACCTGCGTCGTTATCATGTGCTATCTCTGATCTCGGTTAATATCCCTTAAAAATTTTTTCATTATTACAATGAGATCATTCCATGTTGAGTTAAATTGTCCATCAAAAATGGACGGTAAATATTTCAGGAGTGGGCACTTATACTACAAAGACCGCAGCCGCAACAGCAGTTGTGCACGATGCAACGTTTGCAGAAGCGGTTTTACTTATCACCCTTGCAGGTTTCAATCCAAAAGCACTTTCAAGCATTTTTTCTGCAAGTTTTTCGGCGTACTTCTCACCTTTTCTCTCATCACCGTAACCTGTGTGTTCAGCAATGTAGCCTATGGACGATGNTGAAGGAGGAATGGCAGCTCCTATGCTTGCAAAGATCTTTTTTCCCTCCTCACAACTCGTGATTTTTGCCATTACGCAAAAAACAATCTGACCAGGTATCAGTTCCTCGAGACCCTCCTCTTTTTCCACAATTTTGCATCCTGGCGGTAGAATACTGCTTACTGGAACCAGATTGAACTTCTCTATTCCTGCATCTCTCAGTGCGAATTCAAAACTGATTAAAGGATCAGAATCTACCCCTACTCCAGACGTGAGGAAAACTTTCCTCGGAATAAGGATACTGGTTATGTTCGAAATGGGATTGTTGCAATTTGCAGNGTCACCAATCCTCTTTTCTCTCATGCCTGGGATTCCAATTTACTGAATATTTAAGCTTTGTCAGAGATGGGAGACGGTAGAAAAGTATTTATCCATATTAACTCTTCCCGATGGTGATGAAGGCTGAGGACATAATGAATCCCAATGTGATCTGCGCAACCTTACCAGGTAACAGGGAGAATGTACTCGAATTATTTAAAAAACATGGTATATCTGCCGTACCAGTTCTTAAAAATGGAGATCTTGTTGGAATTGTAACCAGAAAAGATCTTCTCAGGAAAATTGATGAAAATCAGCTTGCCCTTCTCATGACACCAAATCCAACAACTGTTACTGCGGATAGTCCAATTGAAGAAGTCGTAAAGATCTTTGTCTCTACACCCTTCAGAAGATTACCTGTCATGAGAAATGGAAAACTTGCAGGTATAATAACTGTGAGAGATGTTGTTAAAAAAATTGCTGAAATGAATATAGGAACTCCAATACGCGACTTCATCACGACATCAATTGTATGTGTCTGGGAAGAAACTCCACTGAATGTGGTTGGGGAGATAATGAGACTGAGCAATTCTGAACTGTGTGGAGTGCTTGATTCCGATGATCAACTTGTTGGTTTGATAGATGAGAAAATCATGCTCACAGAAACACTTATAGAGGAGTTCATAGAACAAACTGCCTACTCCTCATCCAGTGATACAGATGATAGCTGGAGTTGGGATGCTGTGAGAGATTACACTGTCAAGTATTTTGAGGTCAGTGTTGTGAAATTACCAAAAGAACCGGTTAAGAAGTTCATGAAAGAACCAGAATTTGTGTATCCTCAAACCACAGTATCGAAATGTGCCAGAAAAATGGTGAAAAGTGATATAGATCACATACCCGTACTGGATTCATCAAACAGGCTTGTTGGAATAGTCAGTGATAAAGATCTCATCAGGGTTCTGATTCAATAAGCATTTTTATTTTTTGAGAAATGAAAGAATTATACGTTCAACTTCTTTGATCACCTCTTCAACAGGTNTCTCTGCGTCCACAATTATGGTTCTGTCATCTGCAAGTTCAAGATAACTCTCTCTTACTTTTTTGAGATATTCCAGATCCTCGAAAGGTGACAGTTTACCCCTCTTTCTAACTCTTTCAATTCCTGTCTCTGGTTTAACATCGAGGAGTATCACAAGATCGGGTTTGGGAGCTATTTTTTCATTGAGTTCTTTTATTTTTCCTGCATCTATACCTCTTGCAGACTGGTAAGCAATATTTGAGAGGTAGTATCTATCCATAACAACTATTTTACCAGCTTTAAGAGCTGGTGTGATGTTTCTCCTTACGTCTTCTTCTCTATCAAGTAAAAAGAGTTCAAGTTCCTCTTCAGGATTCAACCTTTTTTTGGTTTCTCTTAAAATTCTTCCGTATTCACTGTCACTTGGTTCACGGAAAAGTACTGCATCATAACCTTTCCTCTTTAAAAAGTTCACCAGATGTCTGGCAATCGTTGTTTTCCCCGATCCATCTATACCCTCTATTGCGATGAGCATGTAGATCAATTTTTGCAACCAATTTTTATTAGTGTTTTCAGTTTGAATTCAGTTTAGGACATCACAGGTTATGAAAAATTAAAATTTCGAAATGCATAATGGTATAAGTATGAAGATTGTGGTTCTGGGCGACACACATATTCCCAGAAGAGCGGACTGGTTGCCCAGGGAGATTGTGTCATCCCTCGAGGAAAAAGACTTTGATCTGATTGTTTTTACGGGCGATTTAACAGATGAGCATGTTCTTAGTTACCTGGAAAATCTCGGCAAGGTTGCGGCTGTGAGAGGAAATATGGATCACCTTAGACTGCCTGAGTATCTGGAAGTGAAGATTGGAGAGTTGAGGGCTGGAGTTATACATGGCGATCAGGTTTATCCGAGGGGAGACAGGGATCAGCTTGAGGATATAGGAATAGAAAGGGGAGTAGATATTTTATTTAATGGTCACACCCACTCTCCGCATATTTTTCTTGGAAGAGTGTTGCTCTTAAATCCCGGATCAGCCACTGGAGCGTGGGGTGGTGGGGGCGGCTCCATGAAGCCATCCTTTATGGTTGTTCAGATTGAAGGCAGAGATGTTGACGTGAAACTGTACGAGGTGTCTGGCAGCCAACTAAATCTCAGTAGAGAGGAGAAATTTAAGTTATGAAGGCTGTTAAATCTCCCGTTTTCAGATGATCTCTAAAACTCATATCAAAATTTCGAAAATAATTTTAAGTTTTATGACAAGAAAATAACTGTGGAGAGAGTTGAAGAATATCTGGAGGCCATTTACCGTATTCAGGAAGAAAAAAGCAAAGTAGCGAGGACGAGCGATATTGCAAAGTTTCTGAATGTTAAACCATCCAGCGTTACTGAGATGCTCATCAAACTTCAGGAGAAGGGCTACATTGACTACCAGCCATACCGCGGTGCGATGCTCACCAAAAAAGGTGAAGAGGTAGCCAGGAAAATAAGGAGATATTACACTGTATTTTACAAGTTCTTTAGGGATTATCTGGGGATAGATGAAGAAACAGCCTCCAAACTCAGTTGCGAGCTTGAACACCATCTGAACGATGAGGCAGTTGATAAGGTCTGTAAATTGATTGCGGGTGATTGTGAAATATGCGAAGTTTGTAGTAAGGACATCTCACGACTCTCGGATGTGTCGGATGGAGATTACAGAATTTTTGCCTCTCCTACGAAATTTGCAGAAATGGGTCTCAGACCTGGAAAGGTTGTGGAGGTGAGAGGAGGGAGATTGATAATTGAAGGCAGAACTTACGAACTCCGTGAGGAAGATTTACAGTTAATTCTCGTAGAGAACATTTCGGAAAGAGTTTGATTTAAATGTTTCAGTATGTAATCCTTAGCGCATACAGTTTCTCGAAAAAAAGCTTTCTCTCTCCAATTATTCTGTACCTGTAACCTCTGCGCATGATCTCCATGAACACATCTGGCTCGTTTTGAGACGAGACAATAACAATAGCTCTTCCGTTATCTGCCATTATGTCGTTTAGAGAGTCAAGAAATTTACTCAAAACTTCAATTCCTCTTTTTCCGCCATCCACAGCCACATCAATCCAGGTACCGGTTTTAAGTTCATTTTCAAGTTCCAGATATGGGGGATTGAAGAGTACAAGTGTGAACCTNTTTTTGATCCCAGCAGCGATGTCAGTTCTGACAGTTTCTATACCCTTCTTTTTCATTTCTTTAACTGCAAATGGAGAAATATCAGTGGCAATCAGAAATCTACACTTTTCCTTTATTCTTTCAGAAACGAATCCACTTCCCCCTCCGACCTCTATGACCTCATCCTCCGCCTTCACCTCCCTCAATGCTACCTCAAGTAAAAGTTCGCTGTCTTCAGCCGGCTCGTAAATCACATTAGACATTCTTATCATTCTTTAAATTAAGTTTATTTGGAGATTTTGCAGCTTCGTCATTGAGGGGTTCTGAATAAATTCTGAATACCTGAAATATTTAAATATGATTAAATTGAAATGTTAAGGAGGTGTTGAAAATGAAGTTTGTAATTCTGTCGAGACTAACAGATGAAGGGGCGGAAACTCTTAAAGAAAAGCCTGAAAGGATTAAAGAGGTAAATCAGGAGCTTGAAAAAATGGGAATCAAAGTTCTGGAACAGTATGCTGTGTTTGGTGAGTACGATTTTGTGAACATTGTAGAGGCTGAGAGCAATGCTGCCGTAATGAAGGCAATGGTTGAACTTGCAAGCAGGGGAACGATAAGAACTGTCACAATGCCAGCTATTCCTGTTGACGAGCTTATAGAAATACTGAAATCTTAACTGAAAAATTTTTAATTTTTTTGAATGTCCGGGAATCAGAGAATCATACTCAGAAACTTTCTCGTTCTTTCGTTTTCGGGGTTGGAAAATATTTTTTCGGGNTTGCCCTCCTCCACTATAACACCTTCATCCATGAATATAACTCTGTCACCAACCTCTCTCGCAAAACCCATTTCGTGAGTAACAACCAGCATTGTCATACCATCTTTTGCAAGCTGTTTCATCACATCCAGAACTTCCTTCACAAGTTCTGGATCAAGGGCTGAGGTAACCTCATCAAAAAGCATTACCTCTGGATTCATGGCAAGAGCCCTTGCTATTGCAACCCTCTGCTGCTGACCTCCACTAAGTTGAGATGGGTAGTAGTCAGCCTTGTCAGCCAGACCAACTTTTTCGAGAAGTTTCATTGCAAGTTCTTCCGCTTCTCGCTTGTCCATTCCCTTGATCTTTGTTGGACCAAGCGTTATGTTTTGAAGTGCCGTCAGATGTGGAAAGAGGTTGAACTGCTGAAAAACCATCCCGATACGCTGTCTGATCTTGTTAATATCGACTTTTCTGTCTGTAATATCCACACCGTCCAGAATGATTTTGCCTGAGGTTGGTTCTTCAAGTCTGTTAATACATCTCAGAAGGGTTGATTTTCCACTGCCCGATGGACCGATTATAACAACTACTTCTCCTCTCTTAACACTCAGATTTATTCCTTTGAGGACATGAAGATCACCAAATCGTTTGTGAAGATCTATGATCCGGAGCAGCGACATTCAGAATTTTTTCTTGTGGCTTGTTTAAGAAAGTTACTCAAACAGCATCTATGTCCTTTAACATTCTCAGATCGAGTTCGGGGTCTCTTATGGTGGTGGTTAGGGCCTTGTGTCCAATCATTATTCCATCAATCGCAAATAGGCTCAAAACTTGTAGATCGCGCAGGTTCTGTGTTCTACCTCCACAAAGCCTGAGTTCCTTATCAGGCATCAGAAATCTGAATGCTGCTATGCTTTTGATAGCTTCCATCGGGTTCATGGGATTTTGTCTCTCAAGAGGAGTTCCTGGGATGGGTACAAGGATGTTTATCGGTACAGAGTTCACTTTTAATGAGTTTAGAATCTCAGTCATCTCAATTCTATCTTCCACGCCCTCTCCCATTCCGATTATAAATCCTGAGCAAGCTTCAACTCCTGCACTTTTAATTCGCCTTATAGTCTCTATTCTTTCCATTATACTGTGCGTTGACACTATTTTGGTAAAGTAGGTTGGAGAAGTCTCAATGTTGTGGTGTATTCTTTCCACTCCCGCATTTATGAGTCTTTTTACCGCTTCTTCACCAAGCACCCCGAGAGAAACGTCAACCAAAAGTCCAGTATTGCTTTGAATAAGTTTTACACCTTCGAGAATCCTTTCAAAACTTTTTGTAGGCATTGGATATCCTCTACCACTTGTTACAATTCCGAACCTCTCTGCTCCCACTTCCTCGGCTCTTATGGCAGCTTCAAGCATTTCTTCCGGAGATATGAGGGGATGTTTGACAACTTCTGCCCTACTTCTGGATGACTGAGCGCAGAATGCACAATCCTCGGAACAGTAACCGGTTCTGGCACTTACAATGGAACAGCGNGAAATCTTCTTTCCCTTGAATTTAAGTTTAATCTTGTAAGCTGCAGAGACGAGATCAAGAATGAATTCGTCAGGGATCGTAAAAAGAAATTTTTTCTCTTCCTCGTTTAGTTCTCTTCCCTCTATGACTTTGTCAGCCAGTTCCCAGATTGTCTCTCTCATCCCGGTATGTAAACCATCTGAAATTTATGGTTTACTATCAAGTTGGTAAAATTTAAATTGTGCCCTGCAAAAATTGTTCAGATGTTCCCACCAGAAATCAACGTGGAACTTCAGAAACTTGAAAAAAATTCATTGCTGAGAAATCTAAGATATGTGGTTCCAGTGAGTCCTTCAAAATTTGTTTTGAATGGCGAAATTATTGTTAATGCTGCATCGAACAATTATCTTGGACTATCCCACCATCCAGAGGTTATTAATGAGACAAAGAAGGTGATTGATAGATACGGGACAGGTGCAGGGGCAAGCAGACTCATTACGGGCTCACTGGACATACATGCAGAACTGGAAGAAGAAATAGCACTGATAAAAAACAGTGAGACGTCACTCGTATTCTCTTCAGGTTATGCAGCAAATACTGGCACAATTTCGGCTTTGGTGGGAAAAGGTGATGTCATTTTCAGTGACAGGTTGAATCATGCAAGCATAATAGATGGGTGCAGACTGAGCAGGGCTGATATCATCGTTTACAATCACCTGGACGTTACAGATCTCGAAAAAAAGCTCAGAAAAAGAGATGAGTACAGGAAAGCTTTGATAGTAACGGATACAGTTTTCAGTGTTGATGGAGATATCGCACCTTTAAAAGATCTAAAAAAACTTGCAGAAGAACACTGCTGCATGCTGATGGTGGATGAAGCTCATGCTACCGGAGTTTTTGGTGAAAAAGGTGGTGGTGTTACTGAAAGTATGCATGTGGAACCGGACATTAACATGGGCACTCTCAGCAAAGCTCTTGCATCACAGGGAGGATACGTTGCAGGAAGTAGTACTCTAAGAGATTTCCTGGTTAATAAGGCCAGATCTTTCATATATTCAACGGCTCTGAGTCCCGCAAGCGTTGCATCAGCCCTTGCAGCAATAAGAGTTATTAGGAAAAATCCCAGACTGAGAAAAAAACTCTGGGAGAATGTTGAATTGGTCAGGAAAGGATTGGAAGAACTTGGATTTTATCTAATTTCGAGAGACTCGCACATAACACCGGTTCTAATAGGAGATGAGAGATCAGGTGTTCAGTTTTCTCAGGAACTGCTAAAAAATGGTGTTTACTGTCCAATTCTTCGTTATCCAACTGTTGAAAGGGGTAAAAGCAGGGTCAGAGTTTCTGTAACTTCTGCACATACCAGAGAGGATATTGAAAGGATACTGGAGGCTTTTGAAAGGTCAAAGAAGGTGGTTAAGAATGTCCAGCTTGCGTAGGGTGTGGGAAACACTCGATAAAGAATACCTGTGGCANCCATACACTCAGATGAAAGACTGGATGGAGCAGAACATCGTGGTAATTGAAAGAGCCGAGGGATTTCACCTCATTGACGTTGATGGAAATAGGTACGTTGATGGAGTGGCATCCATATGGTGTAACGTTTGGGGGCACGGTAGAGAAGAACTTATCAGAGCAATTGTTGAGCAGGCAGAGACGCTCCAGCACTCAACTCTTCTCGGACTCTCAAATATTCCNGCAATTGAGCTTGCAGAAAAACTTGCTGCAATTTCGCCTGGAAATCTTAAAAGGGTTTTTTATGCGGAAAATGGTGCTTCAGCAGTTGAGATAGCACTAAAAATGGCTGTTCAGTACTGGAAAAATCAGGGAGATAAAAGAGAGCAGATTTTATCACTTGAAAACGGTTATCACGGCGATACCGCTGGTGCAATGTCGGTTAGCGGGACAGAATTCTTTTTCTCGAGCTATCAGCCTTTACTCTTTAAATCCCTGAAGGCACCCTCTCCTTACTGTTATAGGTGCAGCAGAGAATGTGATGGGAAATCCATGTGGTGTATCGAAAAATTTGCGGAAATCATTGAGGAGAAGGGAGAGAGGCTTGCAGCGGTTATTATGGAATCCATGGTTCAGATGGCTGGAGGTGGAATTGTTTTTCCAGAGGGATATCTGAAGAGAATTTCAAAGCTCTGCAGGAAAAATGACGTTCTTCTCATACTTGATGAAGTCGCAACGGGACTTGGTAGAACTGGAAAAATGTTCGCNTGCGAACATGAAGAGGTGGTGCCGGACATAATCGTGCTGGGTAAAATGCTTTCCGGCGGTTANCTTCCAATCTCTGCAGTGATTACAACTGAAGATGTTTTCCAGGCTTTTCTGGGCGAGTATCATGAGGGAAAAATGCTTGCTCACGGTCACACCTTTACGGG
>Ga0180908_1036_pt1 | contig 21070 bp, 22 predicted proteins | sample Deesub1362A_J573_FD_124169 | JGI IMG/M metagenome (GOLD analysis project Ga0180908, IMG submission 124169) | Archaeoglobus sp. JdFR-41 | reverse complement strand
TGATGTGTTCACTCGCATTTCCCTCGACAACATCTTCATGTCCAGGATAGAGATTTCTGACTTCAAGCTCTGAGAGTTTTTCGATGGATTCGATGAGCTCTCTTGCACTTCCTCCCGGCAGGTCAACTCTGCCAAAACTTCCGTAAGCGAAAACTGTATCTCCGCTAAAAAGCCATTTTCTCTCTGCTTCATACAGGCATATGCTGCCAGGAGAGTGGCCGGGAGTGTGTATGACTTCAAGTTCAATACTCCCAAGATTGATTTTTTCCCCACCCTTCAGCGAAATATCCGGTTCGAATTCTTTGAATTTTACACCAAACATAAAGGAGGCAAATCCCTGTGCTTTCATCAGCGAGTATTCTTTCTCATGGATCACAATTGAAGCAATTCCTTTAAAATGACCGGCTGCTGCTGCATGGTCGTAATGAGAGTGCGTGAGGATAACGTAATCGAGCTCTCTGGGATCCATATACCTTTTCACAGCATTGAGAATGAACTGAAAGTCCCCACCAACATCTATGAGAGCTTTTCTCTCATCGATCAGAAGATAACAGTTTGCTGCAAGTGGAGGAGTTACTATTCTTATTGGCTTCATTCTCGATCTTAATCTGAATTAAAGTAGTTCCATAGCCTCTATTTCAACGCTTTCAACTCCATCAATTTTCTGTATCTCTTCTATAAATTTATCGCCNATGTTCTCTCTATCTGGCATCACTGCAAGCAAAATCAAAGCTTTCAAACCAAATGCAATAGGTTGAATTTCGCTATTTCTGATCTCAACCCCCTCAATGTTCACCTCTTTTATTCTATCCANAACCGCGTTTAAATCGACATTCACGTCAGNTGGCATTATCTTGAGCTTCATTACCACATCTCCCATTTGATCACCTCATCCAATTTTTTTAGCATCAAATTCAGGGCCCAACAAACCCGCAGCTCTCACATGTGTACGGATTTGCAAGTCTTCTGCACTTCTTGCATCTATAAACTGTCTCTCCACATTCAGGACATGGAAATGCAACATAGTTCGTACCTACAAGGTTCGCTCCGCAGCTTATGCACCTTGCAATCTCCAAGCGATCACCTCCCCTTGATGAGTGTTCCCCTCGCTTGTCCTCTCAGTATATAACTTTTTATTTCTTCTGCTCTGCACACAAACATGTTGATGCCGTATTTCCTGAGAAGAAAGGGCGTATGGCGATCAATGCAACTCTCCATTCCCACCAGTTCTTTGGACATGATCTCCTCAACCAGTTCACCATTTGAAATTATTCCACCCACTTCCGTCACCTTTACAACCGTCTTTTCCCCCAATTTTGCAGCCAGCCATACAGCTATACTGTCGGATGTCACATCCCATGAGTGGGGAAGATCTGGATCGTCAAGTTTTTTAAGAAGATGATAAAGAAGGAGAACACGCACTCCTTTTAGGTCTTTTAGATCATCAATACTCGCTGGCTCAAATACNGGGATTCCAAAATTGGAGATNTAATACCCGTAAATGTCCATAGAAGCGATAGCCATCCAGTGTGCTGCTGATGGATCAAGTCCAATCTTTCTATCAATTTGTCTTACCATATCCGCAAAAATCCACCCTCCAGGAACTATTAGAGATCTCGTGGGTTTTACTTCCTTCAGAGTGTCGATCACCAGTGATAACTTTTCAGACACACTACCTCCGATTTTCAGGATCACGGATACTTGATGGAGTGACGGAATAAATATCTTGTTTTATATTCCATGGTAAAGCTCAGGTCTCCGATCTTTCAGTGTTGTGGCAATGCCAGTTTCTCTCTTTTTCCTTAAGAGTTCGAGATCAAGTTCTGCTACTATTACTTCCTCTCGGTTCTCCTCAGCTTCCATAACAACTCCATTTTCACTCCATGGAGGTTCACATGGAGACATGATCGCAGACTTNCCCCACCCTTCAAGACCTGAAACCGGGGAACCGATCAGACAGGAGAGAGCAATATATATTTGATTTTCAACAGCTCTTGCCTGACAGCAGTGTCTCACCCTCCAATACCCATGTTTACCTATGGTGTAGGACGGGCAGAAGACGATCTCAGCTCCCTTCAGAGTTAAAATTCTTACAAATTCCGGAAATTCAACTTCGTAGCATATTGCAACTCCTATCTTTAACCCGAACACTTCCACGACATCGATTCTATCTCCACTGCTGAAAAGTTGCTTCTCCACCGAGAAGAGATGCGTTTTGCAGTGTTCAAGAGAACTTCCATCTGGAGTTACAATGAGAGCAGTGTTGTAATATTTCTCACCTTCTGCAGTTACATGCGTACCTACTATGCACTGCTCTCGATCCATGGCTGCTTTCTTCAGAAACTCCACCAACTGCTCAGTGTATTCAGAAACTCTGAGAAGGTTACCGGCCGTTATGTACTGGAGTTCCATGGTAAAAAGCTCTGGGAAGATCACAAACTCACAACCCTTGGCTTCTTCCAATAATCCTTGAATGTGACGANAAAAGTCATCAAAACTCTTTACCTCTCTGCATTTCAGCTGCACACATGCAATTTTTACCTTCTCCATACTCCCTCACGCTCTCTCCACTTTAAATCGGACTACTACACATACAATTAAAATTAATCTCTTGTGCATACAACGAGTTCAGATGATATTAAAATATTAAAGCACTAAATTAATATAAGAGTTTAACAGAAATCTCAACATGACCGAATACTCTTCAGATCCTCTGGGATTCCTAAACGGTTTGTTCTGGTTTTTGCTACTGTTCTGGCTGCTTGTTACACCTCAACTAAAGCACAGGCAGCTTATGGCTGCAAGAAGAGGGACAATGCAGAAACTGGGAGAGAAAAGGGGAAGCAACGTCATCACAATGATACATCGCCAAGAAAGCATCGGGCTTTTTGGCATTCCATTTTACAGGTATATAGACATAGACGACTCAGAGAAAGTTCTGAGAGCCATACGAAGTACACCCAAGGACAGACCAATTGATCTCATCCTTCATACACCAGGTGGTCTTGTTCTCGCTGCCACGCAGATTGCGAAGGCAATAAAAGATCACCCAGCAAAGACGACAGTTATCGTTCCCCACTATGCAATGAGCGGTGGTACTCTAATCGCTCTTGCAGCAGATGAAATAATAATGGATGAACATGCTGTTCTTGGCCCTGTCGANCCACAGCTCATGAATTTTCCGGCTCCCTCAATTCTCAGTGCTGTTGAGAAAAAAGATCCAAAAGATATAGATGATCAAACTCTTATAATGGCTGATATAGCAAGAAAAGCTCTGAATCAGGTTAGAGATTTTGTTTACAGTCTTCTTAAAGAAAAATTAGGCGAGGAGAGAGCAAAAGAGGTTGCAAACATTCTCACTGAAGGGAGATGGACTCATGACTACCCGATTACCGTCGAAGTTGCGAGAGAACTGGGACTCAATGTAAGAACGGATGTGCCACCAGAGGTTTATGCTCTCATGGAACTGTATCCTCAACCGATGATGCAGAGACATCCAGGAGTTGAATTCGTTCCGGCTCCACGAGGAAAGGAATCGAAATCTCGTCAGTTTCTAAATTTTGAATTTTAAATTTTTAGCTATACTTTTCTAAAATTTCTCTAAAAGCTGCGAGAACGTAATCGAGCTCGTTTTTGGTCAAACCATAGGTTGAAAGCTTGAAATACCTCGTTAGCCCTGGTTTTATTCCGTGTATTTTCCTTGCTTTCAGTTCTCTGTAGAGGAAGTACCTTCCCCTCTTAACCTTTTTCGATATCTGGTAGAGATTTTCTGCCTGAAAAAACATGAGGTCGTGGTTGTGCGGTTTATCGCCGAGCTGCTTTATTCCAATCTCCTCCATTTTTGAAGCAAAATANCTTGCTTTTTCCACTTCCATATCCCACCTCTTTATCCTCTCCTTCACGTGGGGAAAGGAGGCCATCAGCGTAACCACTGTTGCTCCTCTTGCCGTGCAGCCGAGCAGCTCTACCTCCTTGTTTTTGTATTTCACCGATCTTCTTAGCACGATCTCACTCCACTCCTCTTTCATCCCCAGAACGCCAATTGGACCACTTGCAGCCATCGATTTGTGACCGCTACCCACTATAAAATCCCCGCCGATGTCCTTCAGCTTTATGGGCATCCTTCCAATTGCGTATGCTGCGTTAATCAGCAGAGGAACGTCATACTCAGCACAGATTTTCGCTATTTTCTTGACATCCGGCAGGTTTCCGTAGTTACCATCAGGGTAGGTTATCAGGGCAAGTTGAACGTCACCTTTTTTTCTCGTTTCTTCAATTTTCTCAGCAAATTTTTCGGGATTGATCCTGTATTCCGGGTAGCCTGAATTCTCAACCTCAGCAACACTCAGCCCTGCTCTTTCTGCAGCAACGTAACTTGAATAGTGAGCGTTGGAATCCATAACTACCCATCCACCAGGTTTTGCAAGAGAGTGCATAACAGCGAATTTTGCCTCCCTTGCTCCATTCGTCACCCTTGCAACATCACATCCAAGAAATTCAGGAAGTTGCTCATGAACGAATTCGTAAATGGGAGGAGTTTTTATCTCATCGAGTCTTCCGGTTGTGCAAAAATCGCAAACACTGTAACCATCGCCCCACTCTATCAGAGCTTTTCTTGCTTCACCTGTGAGCTTACCGCCAGTCTGGAGAGGGTCTACGTTGATGAAGTCTTTTGTCTGTCTCTCAAGCATGGATGAGAAAGAGGGTTAAAAAATAAAAAGGTTCTTTTTTGAATTCCCTGAAAATCAGCCCAGTTCAGTAACTTCAAGCGGTGTTTTTGCCAGAACCTCGCAACCATCTTTGGTAATTACGATTGGAGCTTCATATCTGAAACCAATTTTTTCTTCCGGCACCATCATCTGAACAGCGCATATCACCATCTGTCCCGGCTCGTAAACATGGTCTGGATTCGTCCAGTAAGGCATTGGCCCATTGTTAACACCAATACGCCACTCATCCCCCATCAATCCAATTCCATGCTCAAATCCAGGGATGAGATATTGAGCAATCCCTCTTTTCTCTGCCCAGCTCAACACACCATCCGCGATTCTCGCTGGAGTTGCTCCTGGCTCGTAGAGATCAATCACCCTGTTTACGGTGTCGATAAAGTACTCTGCAAGTTCTCTCTGCCTTCTTGATACCGGAGTTATCAGGTAATTGTGAGCATGGTCTCCAAGAGCAAGCATAAACATCGCATGTAAATCCACCATGAGCGGCTCTCCCCTCCTCGTTTTTCTTCTTGTTGCTGGTGTACATGCTCCCATTGGATAGGCGGTTCGATAACCTGAAGCTATCTCATTACCTCCTGTAAAACTCCATGCCCATTCACTCCCCTCTCTTCTCATAGCTCTCTCTGCAATTCCTGCAATTTCCGTTTCAGTCATTCCAACCTCAAACTCCTCCATCACTGCTGCATGTCCTGCATCCACTATTTCTGAAGCTTTGCGAAATCTATTGACAACTCCAGGTTCCTTGTACATTGAGAGTTCATCTATAATCTCAATGGCGTTAACAAACTCGGCATTGGGGAGTTTGCTTTTAAGTGCGGCCAGTTCCTCGGTTGTCAGATAACCTTCGGGGAGATAATTCGACATTCCAAGCTCCACACCAATTTTCCCCTTTCCAGTTTCGGGTAGCAGTTCCTGAAGAGCATCGCTGACAACATCCATTTGGTGTCCTCCTCCAAGGGGACCGTAACCACGAACATCGTCGAGCCAGCTTTCATCCTTAACACGCTCTGCATCTATTATGAAGGTAAAAATGGTCGGTTCGCCATCTTTCGGGATTATCACAAACGATCTCCATGGACAGAACACATCCCCAACGTAGCTGATTGTTCGCAGTCTCGAACCGAGATAGGCAGAGAGTCCCCATTCCTCCATTTTCTCCTGAATTCTCTTCACTCTTTTTCTGCAATCAACAGAATAATCATAATCCATCGAAAACACCCCTTCAAAATTCAGTTGGAACTGTGGAGATTACCCTGTTCAGCTTATCAACGTAAGTTGCAAGCTGGAGGGCCTTTACCATATCTCCCTTCAGTTTAATCTTATTTCTCATCAATGCTTCTCTGGCTACGAGTTCTCCTCTTGAAATCNTTGCAAAAGTCTCGTAATCTCCAATCACAATAAATTCAGCTTTTTTTGTGGCAACCTCATCATCTTCTGTTCCAACAAGTCCCTCAGCCCACTCACCGTTTTCAAACCTGAAGTACATGTATCTGGTTTTGCCATCAGGACAGTTTTCAACTATGTTCATCATGGAAGACGTGACGTTTCCGAGATCTTCTGGTTTCAACTCCGCCTTAACACGTTTCTCTACTTCTTTCATCCATTCTGGAGACAGATATCTGAACTTCTTAACCTCATCTGCCATCTAATCACCCTAATTTCAACAATTTTTAGTTTAATTTAAACTTTCCTGATAAGCAATAAAGGATGAAATTTTTGAAGCTGTCAGAAAATAATAGTAAATGATGAAAAAAGAAAATTACTCGTAAACCTTCTCCCACTCCTTGTACCAGTCCATAGCATCCTTTTCGTAATCTCTCTCCTTCGATGGCAGACCCATGAGCTTGTATGTTTCGTGCTGAATTAGAACCTTCATTATTTCGTTGCTTCCAGTCCATATTGGTGAAAGTCGGGCATCTCTGAGCATCCTCTCAATGGGGTAAACCTGAGTGTACGCAATTCCCCCCATTATCTGCATAGCCTTATTAACAACGTCCCAGCAAACATCTGTTGCGTAATACTTGGCTTCACTAACGAGTCTTCTGGGGTCAATCTTTGATATGCCAGCATCATAAAGATCTACAGCTTTTGCTGCTGTGTAGGTGAGAGCTCTTGCTGCATCCAGTTTTGTTATGGCTTCAGCAACCATGAAGTTAACTCCCTGAAACTCCCGTATTTTCCTTCCAAACGCCTTTCTCTTGTTCGAGTAATTTACGGCTATCTCTAAAGCCGCTCTTCCTCCTCCAATGGCTCCTGCTGCGGAAGTCAATCTTTCTGGTATCATCATCCTGTTAAAGATAACTCTTGCCCCGTTGACCTCCCCAATTCTGTACTCATCGGGTACTTCCAGATCCTTAAAGACTATTCTGGCAGTTCCCATTCCTCTAAATCCAAGGAGATTGTAGAGTTCCTCAATCTCAACACCCATGTCCCTCTCCACCAAAAAAGCGGTCAGTGCTTTATGCCCAGGGGCATTCGGATCTGTTCTTGCGTAGATCAAATAAAAGTCAGCTACCTTTCCCCCAGCAATAAACCTCTTTGCACCATTGAGTATCCACTTATTTCCCTTCTTCTCAGCTTTTGTTGTTGTACCGAAGAAGTCACTCCCTCCTCTCGGCTCAGTAAGTCCTTCTGCTGAGATTTTCTTTCCCTTTATCATTGGCTTCAGAAATTCCTCTTTGTGCCACTCTTCACCGAATCTGTATATNGCCTCTCCAACGATGCTCACCATAGCGTAAGCGCACCCAAGACCGTTTCCGAGGGTACCCACTTCTTCAAGGGCAACACATTCAGCCGTCCAAGTCATCCCTCTTCCACCATACTCCTCAGGAAATCTCAAGCCAAGGAGATTTCTCCTGGCTGCCTCCTCAACAAATTCGAATGGATAATCCACTTCATCTCTGTCCATTTTTCTTAAAAGTTCCGGATCTATGCTTGCAACGAATTCCTTGACTTCCTCTCTTAATTTTATTTCTTCCTCAGTTGACAGGATATCGTTTTCCAGCATTTCGTTACCTCCATAATTTTGAGTCAAAAACTGGGTGGATAATTAATAAAACTAATGGTAAAACTCAACAATGAGAATGAAGAGAGACCTCGGTCAGCATATGGTTATCAGCAGAAACCTGCTCAGGAGGATTGTTGAGTATGCGGAAGTTAATGATAGTGACGTGGTTCTCGAAGTTGGATGCGGAACCGGAAACCTCACACACTTTCTACTGGAAAGAGCGAAAATAGTTGTGGGAATTGAAAAGGATCCTGAACTTGTAAATTTTCTGAAAAAAAGATTTTCAGTGGAGATTGAAGATGGTAAATTCCAGTTAATTGAGGGAGACGCTCTTAAAGTTGAATTCCCGCACTTCACGAAGTTTGTCTCAAATATACCATTCAAAATCTCCTCACCTCTCACTTTCAAGTTGCTTGAATNTAGATTTGATTTAGCAGTGGTTATGTACCAGAAAGAATTTGCTGAAAGACTTTGCGGGGAGGATAGCAGAATTGGAGTCATCAGCAAAGCATACTGCAGGGCAAAAATTCTTGAAACAGTCAGACCATCCGTATTCAGACCTTCGCCTTCTGTTGAGTCAGCCGTGGTCAGAATAATTCCGGAACCGGAGATCAGGGTGAAAAATCTCGAACTCTTTCGAGATTTCGTTACATTCGCATTCACGATGAGAAGAAAGAAGATGAAAAAGATCGTCGAAAAATGGAACAGAAGAAGAAATATTAAAGTGCAAATAGACGATGAAATTCTCGAAAAACGACCAGAAGAAATTGGTGCAAGAACATTTGCTCAAATAGTGGATTCACTAAGTGAAACGGGAACGGAGAAAAAAACAGGATCAGGGGGTTAAAGCTCAATAATATGTGACTCCTTCACGACATTAAGAACGAGCATAGTGTAGGTTTTGATGACCTTCTCCATACCTGCAATCTTCTTCACGAAATCATTCAAACTCTTTCTATCCTTGAACTTTGCAACTACTATCATGTCATATTCTCCTGTTACATCATAGACAGCCGTCACATTACCCTCCTTCGCTATTCTCTCCTCGATCTCTACCAGATAGCCACCTTCAGCTGTAACACCTATAACAGCTATTATATCGTATCCGAGAAGAGAGTAGTCTATCACCGGAATAAATTTCTTGATTACCCCCATTCGTTTCATTTTGTTTATTCTGTTATAGACAGTCCCCTCCGCAACTCCAACTTTCTCAGCAATGTCCTTGAGACTTCTTCGTGCATCTATTTGAAGTTCTTTAAGAATTTTTATATCTGTCTCATCTATTTTATCCATACCACAGTTTTGAAATTAATTTTTTAAAAATTTTGTTATTTCAGTTTCTGTACTGCATAAAAATAAAAATTATTATTGAAGCTTTATTTCTCTGACCTCCTTCCACGTGTTCTCGTCTATTGCCACTACGCTATCTCCAATGATGTACATGTAGTCATCTATGTAAACGGCCCTTTTAGCAGGCATATCAACGGCTTTAACGATCTTAAGACCATCAGCGTAGCTGAAGATGTACCCACCACTTCCTGCTGGGAGGAAAAAGACCTCGTGCTTTTTGTCGAGNAGAAATGCGTGATGTGTCTGCAGAATGTCAGACCAGTACTCTTTAAGGATGTACTTGTCCATTTCAACTGGATTATCTGGTGAGGAGATGTCAAACAAAGAAATTTTCACATAGTTCCCCTCCTTACCTATTCCGAGAAGTAGATCTTCGGATATTGGGTGCAGGTAAGAGGAGTATCCTGGAATTTTGAGTTCTCCACTCAGCGAGGGCTTCTCAGGATTAGAGAGGTCGATAACAAACAGAGGATCAGTTTCTCTGAACGTTACAACGTAACCCCTATCCCCTATGAACCTCACGGCGTATATTCTTTCACCCTCACCGAGATCCGTTAGCGATCCAACCAGTTTCAAGCTGGAATCGAGAACATAAACATCGTTGAGTGACGTAGACGTTCTGACCGTGGTTGCAACTCTGAGGTAGCCGTTATACTCGTCGAGAGAGAACTGATTGAGCAATCTACCTGGAACCTCGCCTCTGGCAANCGGTTCAAGCTCCATTGAAAACTTGACTATGATTGTCCTTTCAATGTCCCTCCCCTTCTCTTTCCAGTAATCACTCATTCTGTTCCACAGCTCATTCTCGACCTTTTTNCTCTCATCTTCATTCAACGACCCAAGAAACTGCTCGAGTATGGCGAAAATCTCTACCATTTTTGCTCTGCTGCTAATATCATATTCCCTCAGCTTTGACACTTTCTGGGNAACCCAGTCAGGGAAAAGATCCCTGTTTTCCATTATGAATCCGTGATAAATTTCTGCTGGATCTTTCAGGGAGAGGTAGGTTAGATAGATTGCGTTCCCGGACATGTAGAGAACGGAGTTTGCAACCGAGCCTATCAGTGTGACAGATTTCTTTATCTCACCGTTTTCCGGGTTGATCGCAGCAACCGTGTAGGTTGTGTCGCTGTAAACCGGGGTGACGGGATAGTATATATCCACACATCTCACCGTTAGTGCCTCGCCATTCACACTGAGGGGTCTTATGGGGCATGGGCGGGGTATGCTCACAGGAGTTCGTGTAACAAGGTAGAGAGAGCCATTATAGAGCCTTGCATCCACATATGTCCCATTCATTTCAAGTTTCCACATCTCTGTGGCTTTATCCTCTCCAATTCTGTATGCTGTTACCTCTCCGTATCCAATAACCATTAAAATGTCATTTTCAAGAAGCAAACTGCCACCAGTACCAATTTCGTAGCTTACACTCATGTTCTCCGGAGGATAGGCTGATATCACCACTGTTTTGCTTTTCACAGGTGGTGGTGGGTAGATATCTGTCAGTATCTTGTAGATCACTGGATTTGAAAAGTATATATTCCTCCCATCCGTTTTCACAATATCCGGCTCGTCTACTCCAGCTACCTGCACATTTGTTGTTGAGTATCTCAGATACTCCTGATATTCCGAGCCAATAGCTTTTTCAGGAAGCTCTCCCGGAATCGGTGGTGGCGTGGGTTCTGAAAGAGCTGAGGGTACTACAGCAAGTTCTGCTGTTCTGACAAAACCAAAAGCCCATAACCCGTAATACCCCATTTCTCTCGATTTTTCGAGATACTCACGCAGTTCCTCTGCAGACGTGAATTTTTTAAGACCTGCCTGATCTACGTGATTCCCACTTCCGTATCCACCATCTCCTCCCATCTGGAAGCAACCGATGATAAATGCAAAGACAAGCAGGATTAACGGAATCAATCTCTGGAACCTCATAAGAAAAATAATATCCCAGTCTATTTATATGCTATTAATTTGTAATAAAATATATTAATAAGCGTAAGCAATCTCTCTGAGTTTACCAAGCAGTCTTTCCTTTGCTTCTCCTTCAACAAGTGTGTGAGCGAGAACCTCATCTATTCTTGAAACCGGAATTATCTCAACCTTTCCTTCATGTTCTGCGTCAAGAATGACGTCATCCATGTTATCCTTCGGAATTATGACCTTTTTCAGTCCAACCTGAATTGCCGCNTCTATTTTTGATGTAACGCCACCAACTGGAAGCACTTCTCCCTTAACTGAAAGACTGCCGGTCATTGCAACTGACTGGTCTATTGGTATGTTCTCTATTGCTGAAATCACGGCAGTGGCTACGCTTATACTCGCGGAATCGCCTTCAACACCATCATACGTACCTATAAACTGTATGTGAACATCCATGTTGGATATATCCTTCCCTGTAAACTTCTTTATTATGGCAGAGACGTTCATAACCGCCTCTCTTGCAATATCCTGGAGTCTGCCGGTGGCAATAACTCGTCCCTCTTCCTTGCTCATCGCTGGCGTTACCTCAGCAATTATCGGTAGTACAATTCCAGCAGACTCACCTATAACAGCTAGTCCGTTCACCCTCCCAACTTCATATCCCTCTGTGAGGAATAGCTTGTAGTCCCTCCTTCTTTCGATATATCTGTCCGCTAACTGCTCCTCTATTGTTTTTGCAATTTTCTTTGCCTTTATCACGTGTTCAACTGTAACAAGTTTTGCTCCCTCACTCTTTGCAATATCCCCGGCAGTTCTTATCAATCCACCAAGTTCTCGNAGACGAAGTGTGAGGTGTCCCCTTCTCCCTGCCCTCCTCCTTGCCTCCTTTATGATNTCTGCAACGGCGTATTTGTCAAAGTGTGGTATCTTACCGTCTTTGGTTATTTCCTGTGCTACAAATCTGACAAGCTTTCTTCTGTTTTCTGGGGTATCCTCCATTGTGTCATTCATATAAATCTCGTATCCGTACCCCTCTATTCTGCTTCTGAGAGCCGGATGCATCCCCATAAGTGCATCAAGATTTCCAGCAGCGACGAGGATAAAATCGCACGGCACAGGCTCAGTCTTTACCATAGCCCCACTCGATCTCTCAGACTGTCCGGTTATGGAAAATTTCTTTTCNTGAAGAGCTGTTAGAAGTTTTTGCTGAGATTCGATTGTGAGAGTGTTTATCTCGTCTATGTAGAGTACCCCTTTGTTAGCTCTGTGTATGGCTCCAGCTTCAACTCTCTCGTGAGCTGGCGTTTCAAGTCCACCACTCTGGAATGGATCATGCCTGACATCTCCAAAAAGAGCTCCTGCATGAGCTCCAGTTGCGTCTTCAAATGGAGCGGTTTCTCTGCCTGAATTATCGACCAGGAGTTTTGGAATGTTCTTATCTTCTCTTGGTATGAAATAACGGGCGAGCATCAATATTAGCACAGCAGCGATAATCCCCCAGATGAAACTCTTCGGATCCACAAGAATCGTGTATCCGATGATCATGAAAACAAGTGCAAACAAAATAAAGTTCCTTGCTTGCATCTTTTTCATGGCTTCCTGCTTGTAGGCTTCAACAATTTCTCTTCCCTTCCCTGCCGGAACTGTTCTTATTCTTGGCTGGTTTGGATCTTGAGGGTTGGGATAGACAAGTACATCCTCAAGTTCCTCTTTTGGCAGAAGTTCTGCCATAGCTCTTGCAAGCATTGATTTTCCGGTTCCCGGAGATCCTATAAGCATTACATGTCTTTTCTGAACCGCAGCTTTCTTTATAGCCTCAACTGCGTGATCCTGACCAATAACCTGGTCAATTAGCCTCTCTGGTACCTCTATCTCAGCAGTNGTTTCAAACTCCAATCCACCAAGCGCTTCCTCAACATCTGCTGTCATTGTCCTTAAAACTTAATAATTCCTGCTTAAAATATGTTTGGCTGAAGTGACAAGAGGTATAATAATCCAGACAATTTGCAGGATTCGTGAGTTTTTAGCTGGTGTAACACCTCCTTAAAAACCATACTTCAAGTTTCAAGCAACTATTGGCCTCACAATCGGTTTCTAAGCAACCAAAACAGGGAGCTAACCCTGTAATGTCCTCCATTCGTTCCATTATAGCTTTGAGATCCAGTTCTTCCTCTTCTTCTTCCTCTTCCTCCCCTGCAGGAACAATTTTAAAGGTTTTTACTCCATCTACTACAACCTCCACCCTTCTTATTAGCCCCTCTTTCTCAAGTTTTCTGAGTATCCTGGAACACTTGCTACTGTCGATGTTCAGTTCTTTCCATAAATCCTTCTGAAGAACGGCCCCACGCTTTTCCAGAATTTTGAGAATTTCTTCTCTCGTATCAACAATCTGGAACGTGTCGCTCATTTTCTGTTACCCTCTGGTCTCACTCGATTCACTAAAAATTCAGTGGTCACTCTCCAGGCTGAATTAGAATAATGTTGTTTCCCCTCAGAACAATCTCGCCCAGGTTTCTGATTTTTTCACCGTTTTTAACTTCTGTGGCGTTCGTAAGGTAAAGGTTCATGTAGTCGTCCACACCTTCCAGCTTACCTACAAGTTCACTTTCTTCTCCTTTCATTTCCACTCTCACTTCTTTTCCAATCAGGGATTTCACCATCTGGTTTGGAAGCATTTAACTCCCCCTCCTATCACCTCATTGTTTTTGAAGTTTAACTATGTTGCTGCAAGCTTACCACGGGATAGTTACAGATTTTACCCGGGTGGCAGAAAAAGTATATAACAACTCATTTTAAAATCTTTCCCCAATGATAGCTGTAACCGGAGGAGCAGGATTTATAGGCAGCCATGTGGTTGATAAACTGATTAAAAAAGAAGAAATAATCGTTATTGATAATCTTTCGTCGGGGAAAAGAGAGTTTTTGAACCCTGAAGCTGAATTTGTTAAACTTGATCTGGCACGCAATGACGCAATCGATGTGTTGATAGAGGTTCTTAAAGATGTGGATGAGGTCTGGCATCTTGCAGCCAATCCCGATGTTAGGGTCGGAGCAGTTCATCCTGAAAAAATTTACAGAAACAATGTTGTTTCGACCTACAATCTCCTTGAAGCTATGAGGAGGACAGGAGTTAACAGGCTGATATTCACCTCAACGTCAACCGTTTATGGAGAAACGTGTGTGATACCAACTCCAGAAGACCATCCGACTCATCCCGTGAGTATATACGGCGGATCGAAGCTGGCGTGCGAAGCTCTGATCGAGTCATACTGCCATACATTTGATATGCAGGTCTGGATTTACAGGTTCGCCAACGTCATTGGAAAAAGGAGTACTCATGGCGTTATTTACGATTTCATCCTTAAATTAAAAAGAAACCCTGATGAACTGGAAATTCTTGGAGATGGTGAACAGATGAAGTCGTATATTTACATTGACGACTGTATTGACGCGATGCTGACAGGTTTAAGAGCGAGCGAGAGAGTGAACATTTTCAACATTGGATCGGAAGATCAGATAAAGGTTAGAAAGATTGCCGAGATAGTTAGCGATGAGATGAATCTTAACCCAAAATTCAGATTTACAGGAGGTANAAGAGGGTGGAAGGGGGACATTCCCATNATGCTACTTTCGATAGACAAAATTAAGAGACTGGGTTGGAAACCGAGATACAGTAGCGAAGAAGCAGTAAGAAAGGCCGTAAAAGACCTACTTGTTGAATTATCTTAAATATTAACAATACTATTGAATTACGTATATTGACATTTCTCTCACCTAATTCAGGCAAAATTTATAACGCCACATACTACTCAAAGGTATGGACAGAAAATTCGGATTGGGTTTGNCTGTGTTGATTGTTCTGGTAGTTGTTGTTCTGGGTTGTTCGCAACCCGCACAGCAACCTGAACAGACTGGAAAAGGTGGTGGAATCACCAATATNACTGCAGTGAAAAAAATGGTAGATGATGCTGTTGAATACATAAATAATAAGCTACTTCAACCAGGTTACAGCGCAACTCTTATCAATTACACAAAGTATGATTCATCCTTTTACAAAATCGCCCTTAATTTCTCCCGAAATGGTGANTCAATTGGTCAGCAGGATGTTTTTCTAACATTGGACGGTGATGTTCTTGTTCTGAGTAAAAAATGCATGCTGGAGATAAACAAATCCTACGTAGAAGATCCCGTGAAAAATGCACTTCAATTCATAAATGAGAGGCTCCTGCGTCCTGGAACAACTGCTCAGATTCTCAGTACGTCTTCATTTGGAGAGAATCTACTAAAACTTCAGCTCGAATTTTCACAGAATGGATCAACNATGGGTGTGGAGACCGTTTATCTAACAAAGGATGGTAAAGAGCTCATCGCCGGGAGAAACTGTGTTATAGATATCTACAACAAGTACAGCAGAGTTGAAGTACCCATCCATGAGACTGACCCATATCTGGGGAACAAAAGTGCAAAAGTGGTAATTGTCGAATTCTCTGACTTTGCCTGCCCATACTGTGCGAGATTTGAGAATGAAGTTCTACCCAGAATTCTCAGCGAATATGAAGACAAGATAATGTTCGTGTACAAGGACTTCCCCCTTCCAATCCATGGAGAGAGTGCCGTAATGGCTGCCATGGCGGCCAGATGTGCTGGAGACCAGGGTAAGTACTGGGAATACCACAAACTCCTTTTCCAGAGACAGGCTCAGTGGACGAAGAATATCACAATGCTGAACACATACGCCAAGGAGCTGGGACTAAATATAGAAGAATTCAAAACCTGTCTGGATTCCCGGAAGTATGAAAATGAAGTCAACATNGATAAGAAAGATGGGATGGCACTTGGAGTTACAGGAACTCCAACGATATTCATAAATGGGATCAAACTGGTTGGGTACCAGCCATTTGATAGAGTGTCAGAGATAATTGAGAGCGAACTGGCAAAGGCTTCAGAAAAACAGTAAAAATAAGTAAATAGGCTCATGGAATGTGCCTACTGGAAGCAGAAAGATATAAAAAACATTAACCATAATTATTCCTGGTGATTGCTATGCCAAAGTTTTTCAGCGATGAGTGGATTGAGGCGTATAAGAATGCGATAAATGAGAGCAAGGAATACGAGGAGGCTGCTAAAGATTGGGAGGGAGACTTTCTGTTCGTTGTGGAGCCCGATGAAGANCTGAAGGAGCCGATGTATGCATACATAGACCTTTATCACGGGAAGGCAAGAGAGGCTTACAGGGTTGATGATCCATCAAAAGTAAAAGCTGCATATGAGTTCAGGGGCAAGTATTCAGACTGGAAGAAATTGCTGGCTGGAGAAATTGACCCAATAAAAGGTCTTGTGACAGGAAAATTCAAACTGAAGGGCAACATGGCAATGGTGATGAAGTACGCAAAGGCAGCCCAGATTCTGGTNGATCTCACAAAGAAGGTCGGGACAGAGTTCTAATAGGAAAATCCAGATAATTCTGAAAGTCTAATACCAAAAACTTTTTTTTCTTTTTCTTCCTCCCTGCTTCATGAAGACTTCGGGTGGATTCGAGAGAACTCTTTTTATTCTGCTGGCATTGTTGGTCTCACTATCTTTATCTGNACCAGTGCTGGCTCAGTGTCCAGGTGCAAAAACTGTCAATATAAANGCAGTAGCGGTAACCAGTGGTGAGAGCCCACGAGGGGCTGTCATAAATATCACAGTTTCCGTTACACCCGGTGATGGTAGAGTTTTTGTCTCCACAACTCCCTATACAGAGATAGACATGCAGGGAAGTGCTCAGTTGGCTGCTCTTACAGCCTGTGACTTGCTGGGTATAGATTTTACAAACTATGACTTTTTCTACACAATCGAAGCAGACGCGCCAATTGTTGGTGGTCCATCTGCTGGTGCAGTGATGACTGTTGCAACTATAGCAGCAATAAAGGATCTGAAAATCAGGAACGACGTTTTCATGACAGGCATGATTTACCCGGATGGATTCATCGGTCCTGTTGGTGGACTGACATACAAACTGGATGCTGCAGCGAAAAGCGGGGGCAAAATCTTTCTGGTACCAAAAGGGCAAACAAAGGTTTACGTTGAAGAGAAAGAGACGAAGAGAATTGGTATGATATATATCATCACACCCGTTACCAAGGANGTTGACTTGGTTGAATACGGAAAGGAAAGAGGTGTTAACGTCTACGAAGTTGAAACGATCAATGATGCTCTTAGATTCTACACAGGCTACGAAATTAAAAAACCCGAAGCAAACTTTACGATTGGAGAATACTCACCTCTTTTGAAAAAACTTGCAGAGGAAATGGAAAAATCCGTCAATGAGCTTCAAAGTAAAATTTCAAGTGAAAAAGCGAGTGAACTCATTAAAGAAGCAAAAGACTTCTACAACAAAGGGATGTACTATACTGCAACGAGTAGATACTTTGAAGCAAAAATTTATCTCCGATACGCTCTCTATCAAAAGGAGATAACCACGCCTGAGCAGTTTGATGCAGAAGTTGCAAAGATAAAGGCAGAGATAGATGGCATGAAAGAATATCTGGCAAATCAAAAGGTTGGTGTGAACTCATTCCAGCTCTTTGCTGCTGCAGAAGAGAGAATTGGAGAAGCGGAAAACGCTCTTAAAACTGCCCAGACCACAACAAATGAAGATCCCCTGTATTATCTTGCCTANGCAAAAGAAAGAGTGGAAAGTGCAAAGGTATGGCTATCACTTCTTCCCGAGATAAAGAACGACTACGAAATATATCCCGGTGAGATTGAGAAGAGAGCAGAATTCTACATAAATCAGGCTGGATCACTGCTTGTTTATGCAAATTCTCTTGGAGGGTATTCATCTTTGCTTGATCGAGCATATCAGTCACTTGAAACTTCGAAATCTCTCTTTACCGATGGTTTTTACGCTGGAGCTGCTGTGCTTGCAGTACAGTCAATCACGGATTCAAGCCTGTCGATTGAACTGAAGTATGGGGATGTTCAGGATAAGCTCTCAAAAGTAGAGGAGGAGGCAAAGATTTCACTCAGTGAAGCGGAGAAATCTGTATTTCCGGTTTTACCTGCAGCTTACTTTGAATTTGCAAAGACGTCAGACAATATTTATGCTCAAATCATGTACTATACACTCTCAGAAAGGCTGGCAAAGTTGTTGACAATGATATCCAAATCTGGTGGTGAAAAGCAGTTGATTCACGCAGCATTCACTCCACCTCCACCGCAGGTCAAGGAAAAGTCCAGAATCAGAGAAATCGTTGAAAGTCCAGGTTTTGAATTCGTTCCTACTATCATCGCAATTTTAGCTGTTGTTCTGGTATCTCGATACAGAAAATCGAAGTGAACGTTAAAGCTTTCAATTTCTTTCCTCATGCAAACAGAAGATACGTTATGATTCCAGCAGAGAGTGTAGCAAGGAAATTGACAGCTGAATTTGTAAGATAGCCCCACTCCTCAAGAGTTGCACCAAGAAGGCTGTCAATATGAACAGCAACAAAAGCGGCTAAAACTGTGAAGATTATCATTTCATAGGGAATTATACCAACAATGGAAGCTGCAATAACTGGAATTACAGCTCCAACGAGAGCCGCAACTTCTCCAATGATAGAGATACCTCCACTTCGGCCTGGTTCAACTCTGCTGAAGTTCGTAATGAGGTACACTTTTTTCGAAGTTTTTCCAATTTCACTAGCCATCGTGTCACCCAGAGCAGCAGCAACAGATGAAACGAAACACGCTGCAAAAATAATGTTTCCAGTAGCTCCATACTGCATTGCAAAGAACAGAGGAGCGAGACTGTTACCAAAAACATTTGTATAACCTCTCGCACCTCCTGAAGGCTCAGCAATCCCCATCTTGAGCTTCAGGTTGTACTTGTATCTGGTGACCGCAGAACCCACACCATAGAAGATTAGGATTACAGCAAAGAACCATATATTTGTGAAGAGGATGAGCGTGGTACCGATAAGGGTTGCACTCATCAATCCACTTTCATCTGCGACACCGGTTCTCATTGCAAAAAGACTGAGAATGAAAGAGACCGCAAAAGCTATTGCGAGTGATTCCAATGAAGCAGAGGGTATATAAAGTTTAAAAATTGTGAAAGTTGTGGCAGCGGCAATCATGAGAATAACTCTCTTATCAGCTTTTGTTTCAACACTTTCAACCAGTGATGCAGATAATCCAATAGCAAGTGACACAAAGAATAAGTATGGTATGTTCANCGGAATGTCCTTTACCATTGCATAAAATGAAATGTAGAAAAGTGAGCCAGAGGTAAACAGGGCAACATTCCAGAGAGCACTCTTCCTGAATTCATGAAATATGACGAGAAAAGCAGGAAGATACGCCACATCCGGTGGGAGAGAGATACAGGCAAAACCGGCGAATATGGCTGAAATNAGGAATGAGTTAAAATATTCCATTGATCCACTCCATACAACCCTCTCCTCCGATTTTAGCTCTGACACTCTACCAGCTCTGGTGGAGTACACCACAAGAGCAATTGTAAATAGAGCAAAGGCTATTCGTGGTTTCATGTTGGCTGATATAAGGGCAAGTATCGACAGGATTATTGCTGGAAACATTGGGAAAAGTTAAGTATTCCTCTCTTTAAAAANTTGGTGAATGCTGCTGAAAATCTACGAATTTATGCTTACCAGGAAAATAAAAACTACGCCAGATCACATAATGATCGTAAGTGAGAAGAAACCTGATGAAAAAGCATTCAGAAACTTTATAGAGTGGTGCAAGAAGTTTGGAATTTCTGAGATAACTCTGTGTTCCCATGAACCACTTGATTTCAAATTTAAAGATGTCAGAATAAGAATTGTTGAAAACGGAAGTGTAAACGAATATGGTGGAGGAAAAATCAGGCTCAATATCATCCTCGGTTTCAGAGGAAGGGAAGAGATAGTCAATGCATTGAAAAAACTTGCTAAGAAGGTTATTAATGGCGAGATAACACCCGATGCAGTTGATGAAAAATTAATTGAGAGCTGTCTCACGATCAGATCCCAGCCTGATTTGATAATAAAAGCCGGTAATGAAATTCCGGAATTTCTCGTGTGGCAGACGATCTACAGTGAAATATACTTTGCCGATATCGACTGGAAAGCTCTCAGATACGTGGATTTCCTTAGGATTTTGAGAGAATATCAAAGGAGGGAGAGAAGGTATGGTAAATGAAGGTTTAAGAGCGGTTAGAATGATTGCAGACTACCAGTTTGGAAAGGGCGCTGGAAAAGTTTTGTTTCCCGACTCATGCACACTTTTGCTATCCTCTACTGGAAGAGTTAGACAGATAATTGACGGGAATGTTAGAATAGCCACAGTAAAGGCAGATTCAGGCTGGCTTACGCTCAGCATAGAGGGGGCTAAAAGGTTGCACAGCTTTTTCCCTCCCCCCAGACTGAGAGTTACAGTGATGGATGAAGTTTCGGAATTCATAGCTGCCGGTAAAAGTGTCTTTGCAAAACATGTTGTTGATGTGGATGAAGATATTCGGGCAGGAGAAGAAGTTCTTGTTGTTGATACCAGCGATAGACTTCTTGCTACAGGAAAATGTTTACTTTCAGCCTTTGAGATGCTTGAAATGGATAGGGGCGTGGCGGTAAAGGTGAGACAGGGAGTTGAAAAAAGATGAGCAGAGTTTTTCTTGTTGACAGGTCGAGAGGAGTTCTTGTGGTGAAGAAGGGAGCAATTGTAACCAAGAATATAAAGTTTAACGGAAAGGTTGTGACGGGAATGTACTGCAGCTTTTTTGGGGATATAGAAGCAGAAGAGGTTTATCTTGCCAAGGGATGTGCTGTAGGAGGAACAGTTAGATGTGAGAAAGCTGTAATTGGTGCAGAATCTGAGTTCAACTCCATANTAGCAGATTACGTCCTGATACTTAAAGGATGTAAGGGCAGGAAAGTATATTCGGAAGGGGACGTAAGGATTCTTGGAGGTTGTGAAATTGGAGAAATATATGCAGGAAGAAATCTGCTTATAGAAGGAAACTCAAAAATAGAGAAAATGGAAGCAAGGAAGATCCTTGCATTCCAGTATTAAAATACAGTAAACGAAAAAAATTTAAAAA
>Ga0180908_1041_pt1 | contig 21199 bp, 24 predicted proteins | sample Deesub1362A_J573_FD_124169 | JGI IMG/M metagenome (GOLD analysis project Ga0180908, IMG submission 124169) | Archaeoglobus sp. JdFR-41 | reverse complement strand
GAACCAACAAAAGCGATTCTCATCTAAATTCCTACCTCTCCACCATCTTTGCCAAGACATTCAGCATCAATCCGGCGACGAACAACTGTATTCCAATGATTGCAAAAATTCCGGCTCCTATAGCCTGCGTCAGGAAAACATTTCCTCCCATATAGTACGGCTGGAGAGCCCAATACGCCAGAAATCCTGAAACGGCCATACATATAAAGCTAAGGGTACTAAAAAGAAGCAGTGGCCTCTTGTAGCCAATTATTCCAACGATTTTTGCCAGAACCTCTGTTCCATGCAAAAAGAAGTTTCTTTTGTGTTTCTTGGGAACATCGTACCGAATATTTACTGGAACTTCTATAATTCTTACTTTCCCCGACACCTGAGATATCATCTCACTCTCAACTCCATACCCTACCGAGCTTAAGTTCAACAATTCCAGTACTCTCCTACTAAATGCTCTAAAACCGCTTTGAGAATCAGTGACATTTACATCTGAAGTGAGATTTGTCATCTTGTTTAAGATGAAAAGCCCTAATCTTCTGTAAAACGGAGTTTTATGATCTTTGCTCAAATATCTGGAGCCAATAACAAAATCCGCCTCCTCCTTGATTATTGGTTCCAAAAGAATGGGAATTTCATCAGGGTTGTGTTGCCCATCACCGTCCAAGCAAACGATAACGTCATAGTTATTATCAATCGCAAACTTAAAACCACTTTTCAGCGCCTCTCCTTTGCCCCTGTTCGTTTCATGCCTTATTATAGTTGCACCTGTGCTTTGGGCAATCTGAGAAGTTCTGTCTTCCGAGCCATCATCAACTACAAGAACGTCTCCGTACTTCCTAGCAAGAGCTACAACTGATCCTATCGTTATCTCCTCATTGTACGCTGGTATTATTATTAAAGTTCTCATATCACTTCTACCCTACTGCCATTCTCTTAAATAATCCTTAATAACAAGAATGGTTTTTTGAAATTTTCTCTTGGATTTTTAAATTTAATCAGAAATTCTTCTGGAATCTTCCACAACCTACTCCCTCAGAAAATTTATGGTTAAGTGCAAAACATATTAAACTCATCACCCAAGAACTTATCAATCCAGCCCTTTGCAAAAGATATAGACTCTGTTAACTTTTTGAAAGATTCAGCAATCGTTTCCTTCAGTTCTTCCATATTAAGCGGAGACACCTCGGAAACAGCTCTTTTAACGCTTTTCCAAACGTTTTCAATTGGATTTAAGTCTGGAGAGTAAGGAGGAATGTAAACCAGCGAAATGTTCAACCTCTCAGCTTCCTCCTTTACTCTCCTAGCATGATGCGTCCTGAAATTGTCGAGAATAATGACAACTCTTTTCCCGGGATTTACTTCTCTTATCTTCCTAAGAAAAGACACGAAGTCTTCTGACCTGTTTCTTTCAGGAAACTCTATTATGCTCTCTCCGTTTAAGCAGTAGAATCTCGTAACCTTAGCCTTAACGTAAGTTGCAACCCTTCTAACCGGCTTTCCAAAACTCCACAGCCTTGCTGTATTTGCGTTTGCTTCGACAGCCATTTCATCAACGAATCCTATAACATCTCGCTCAATCCAAATCTCAACTTCATCCAGGTTTTTTTAAAGCCTCTTCAGCGTTATCTGTTTTCTGTAATCCTTATGATGTTTAGCATACTTCATACCAAATGATTTGAGAATCCTTCTAACCTGCCATGAAGAGTAAAAAACTCCAAACTCTGCTTCAATTAGCTCCTGAACTTCTCTTGTCGTCCAGGAATCCTTTTCCCTGAGCATTTTCCTGAGTTCTTCCTTCTGCTCTTCTGTGAGTTTAGAAGGTCTTCCTCCACNAAACTCTGGAATTAGACCATCATAACCCTTAGAGTTCCATCTTTTAAGCCATGCGTAGCCTGTTGCCTTTGTTACACCTACAAGTTCTGCTGCATCCTCAACGCTCAGTCCTCTGTAGAGATGTCTTATGAAGTAAAGTCTTTTTAGGATTCGCGTATCTTTTTCGAGCTTTTTGATTCTCTTATCCAGTTCTTCTGCTGGTAGATGTTTTACAATTTCGTAAACTCGCTTTCTTCCCATGCATTTTGTTGTTTGTTTTAGTATAAATAGTTTTGCTCAAGACCATAGAAAAGTTGTTTATGGTATTACGTTTTTGAAGATGCAATGATTGGTAAAGTAATAATAAAAAACATATTGATATCTCTAACCAAGGTTTTCAGCTGGAAAGAAAAGGGTAGCTTAAGCAAAATCATTACTATATTGCTCCTGACTGTAATTTTTATTTCAACAGCGTTTCTTATGTACTCGATTATACAGCCCAAGCGCGAAACATTTACAGAATTCTACATGCTTGGGCAAGGTGGAAAGGCATCTAATTACCCTACAGAGCTTAAAGTAGGGGAGAAAGCAACTGTTATACTTGGCATAGCAAACCATGAATACAGGAACGTTACATACTATGTAGAAATCTGGCTTATCAAACCGACTCATGAGTCCGAAACAAACGTTACAGAAATTCAAAATCTAACTCTCATGGATGACTTCAGTATAACCCTCCCAAACTTACCTGCTGATATCGAGAGTGAATGGAGGCCCCAATATGAAGTGAATTACACCTTCAGCATAAATAAATCTGGAAAGTGGCAGGTATGGTTTTTACTTTTCAAAGATCAAAGACCTTTATTACCAGACTCAAAAGAAGGTTGGGATAAGGAAGCAAAGAAAAGGATTATTGAAGCGATTAGGGGAGAAATTCTCAGTTTAAAACTAAATATTAATGTTTCTATCTAAAATCTATAGAATTTAAACAATGGAATGCTCTGAAAAGTTTTTTAAGTAATTTGTAGAATCTCAAGGTATGAAAGCACTGATTCTCTCAGGCGGACATGGCACACGACTCAGACCCCTTACCTATTCCCAGCAGAAGCAGCTGATTCCAGTGGCTAACAAACCAGTCCTATTTTACGCAATAGAAGATGCAATTGAGGCAGGAGTACACGACATAGGCATAATAACAGGTCCTAACAGAGAACAAGTTATCGAGACTGTTACATCGGTTGACTGGGATGCTGAAATAACGTTTATCCATCAAGGAGAACCTGCTGGACTTGCTCACGCAATACTTGTTGCTGAAGAATTTCTTAATGAAGATGAGTTTGTCATGTACTTAGGAGACAATATCCTAAAAGATGGGATAACTTCCCACATTGAGAAATTCAAAAAACTGAATCCAGACTCATTAATTCTCTTAACCCAAGTAGAGGAGCCTCAAAGATTTGGTGTAGCAGAACTTGATAGAAATGGTAAAGTCAAAAAATTGATCGAAAAACCAAAAGTTCCTCCATCCAACTATGCTCTAGTGGGAGTTTATTTCTTTAAACCAGTAATTCTTGACGCTTGTAGAAATATAAAACCTTCATGGCGGAACGAACTTGAAATAACAGACGCGATTCAGTGGTTAATCGAGAATGGTTACAGAGTTGAGGCTTCCATCGTTAAAGGGTGGTGGAAAGATACCGGAAAACCAGAAGACATACTTGAAGCTAACAGGCTTGTCTTAGACGAGATCGAATACAAAAACTCCGGAAAAATTGAAAACTCACGTATTATTGGAAGAGTTGTGGTAGAAGATGGAAGTGTAATAAAGAATTCAATCATAAAAGGGCCTTCTATTATCGGTAGAGATTGTCGGATAATAAATTCATACATAGGCCCATATACATCCATAGGGAATGAGTGCCAAGTAATAGAGACTGAGATCGAAGATAGTGTTGTAATGGAGAACAGCGAGGTCATTAACGCGGGAAGAATAGTGGAGAGTTTGATAGGCAAAAACGTTAAAATCAGGGGAAAAGATACCAAACCAGCCGGAAAAAGATTTATAGTAGGAGATAATTCAGATATTATCCTCTAGTGGTATGAGAGTTCTCGTAACTGGAGGTTTAGGGTTTATTGGAAGCAATTTCATAAGATACCTACTCAACAAGTACTCCGATTTGGAAGTTATCAACCTCGATGCCATGAGATACGGAGCAAATCCAAATAATCTCGTAGATATCAAAGACAGGTACACTTTTGTTAAGGGAGACATCTGTGATTACAATTTGATGAAAGAGATTACTCGCGATGTAGATATTGTGGTAAACTTTGCAGCTGAAACCCACGTTGATAGAAGCATATCAAATCCTCAATCTTTCTTGAAGAGTAATGTTGTTGGTGTCTTTACAATTCTTGAAGCATTAAGAAAAAACAACCGATCCGCAAAACTCATCCAGATTTCCACTGATGAAGTTTATGGTGACGTTTTGAAAGGTTCATCTAAAGAACAGGACTCCCTTAAACCCTCCTCACCTTATTCTGCTAGTAAAGCTTCAGCAGATGTATTTGTTTTGGCCTATGCTCGAACTTATGGTTTAAACGCCCTGATTACAAGGTGTACAAACAATTATGGACCATATCAATTCCCAGAAAAGTTTATTCCTAAATCCATCATCAGAGCTTCATTAAATCTAAAGATACCTATTTATGGAACAGGTAAAAACATCAGGGATTGGATATACGTTTTAGATCATTGTGAAGCCATAGATATAGTCATAAAAAAAGGCGAAAAAGGAGAGATATACAACATCTCTTCAGGGGAAGAAAAAACAAATTTGGAGGTAGTAAAAACAATTTTGGAAATTATGGGTAAAGATGACCTAATTGAATTCGTGGAAGATAGGCCCGGACACGATCTGAGATANAGCCTAGATTCTTCAAAAATAAGAGAACTAGGATGGAGACCAAGGCATAATTTTAGAGAGGGGATAAAAAAGACTGTAAATTGGTATTTAGAGAACACTTGGTGGTGGAAACCTTTGGCTAATGGAAAAGTTCTACATCCTATGCCATGGAAACTGGAATGGTAAAAAGGTGAAAAAGGATGAAAGTATTCATCACAGGAGCAAGTGGTCTCTTAGGAAGTAAAATTGCAGAAATCGCGACAGAATTTGGGTATGAAGTTTATTCTGGTTACAATAATCACAAACCAAGATTTGGTCATCCTATTAAAATCGACCTTACCAAAAAAGAGAGTATAAGAACTATTATAGAGTTGAGACCAGATACTGTAATTCACGCTGCTGCACTCACAGATGTTGATAGATGTGAAACTGAAAAAAAGTTGGCATATAAAATAAATGTCAAAGGGACTGAATTTTTGGCAGATATTGCTAGAAGAATAGGATCTTTCTTTATTTATATATCTACTGACTATGTTTTTGATGGTAANAAGGGATACTATAACGAAGATGATGAAACAAACCCAATAAATTACTATGGATACACAAAATTACTAGGTGAAAATTACTGTCGGGATTTTTGTATAGCAAGAACTTGTGTAATATACGGGTCTAAGCCGGCTAGCGGAAAGGTCAACTTTGTTTTGTGGCTAATCGAGAAACTAAAGGATGAAAGTAGAGTTAATATTGTAACTGACCAATATATAACACCCACACTAAACATAAATTTAGCTAAGATGATCCTCGAAATTGCTGAACGAGAGCTCAAAGGTATTTTTCACCTTGCTGGAGCTACAAGAGTTTCGAGGTATGAATTTGCAGTTGAGGTTGCAAAAACTTTTGGATTAGACGAGAACCTGATACATCCTACACGGATGAGTGATATGAAATGGATCGCAAGAAGGCCTCGAGACTCCTCACTTGATACCACCAAAGCTTCAAATTATCTAAGAGAGAAACCGTACGAACTGAGGAGGGCTCTAAAAGTTTTAAAAGAGGAGTACTCAAGTGAGTAGCATGGAAAAATTTTTCAGACACGTAAATTTAAGAAACTATTATGATGCTCCCAGGTGTTGCAGTTCGACCTCTCCGAAAATTCGCTGATGAGAGAGGATTTTTTACTGAAATTATGAGAAGGGATTGGGATGTACTAAAGGATGATATTGTTCAGACCAATTTGTCGGTAACGTACCCAAATATAGTGAGGGCGTGGCACAAACATGAGAGGGGGCAAGTCGATTATTTTGTGTGTGTAAAGGGAACAATTAAAATATGTATTTTCGACGAAAAAACACAACATCTAAACGAGATAATCTCAACAGGCGAAATCCCTCAAATGGTAAGAGTGCCAGGTCATTACTGGCATGGATTTAAGGTTGTTGGAAACCAACCTGCCGTTCTTATCTACTTTGTGAATAAACTATATGACTACGAGAATCCTGACGAGGTTAGAAAACCATGGAACGACCACTCAATAATCCCGAAGATTATTAATGGAAAAAGTGATGACCCACGATGTAATAAGCCTTGGAACTGGTTTTACCCACCACATAAATAACAAGGAAATTCTATGAGTATTGTTCTCTATGAATAACTGCAAACTTCCCTTACATATTTTGTTGGAAATTAAATCAAATTTAAGTAAAGCAAAGTTTATAAGTTTGATTTGAAACCTGCAAAAGGATGAATCTGAAACGATACTTACCACTTGCAGCTGTGCTAATCATTGGATTTCTGATAAGGTTGCAAAACCTCACTTTGGTGTTTTCAGATACTTTTTACCCTCAGGGTTTTGACTCGTACTACCTGATGAGACTCGTAGATTTGTTAACCCACACCAGAGAGTGGCCAGAGATGGACCACTATATCAACTATCCTTTTGGATATAAAATAGATATACCTCCTGGCTTTATATATATACTATCCATACCCATTCTACTTCTCGGTGAAAAGATTGGCAAGAGTGTTGATGCATTTATACCGGTGATTTTATCACTAATATCTACATTGCTTGTATACCTAATTGCAAAAGAAATTATAAAAGATGTTAAAGGAGACACAGATAAAAAATTAGTTGAATACTATTCCATATTTGCTTCTTTCTTTTTTACTGTATCCCCTGTACTGGTCTATAGAAGTGTTGTTGGTTTTGTGGACCACCATATGTGGGTAATCACACTTGTTTTAACCTCAATTTATTTAATGCTAAAAAAATACCAAGAGTTTAAAAGAAAACTTATATTCATAGTTCTAGGAGGTGTATTCTTAGCATTGCTATCCATCTCATGGATTGGAGCTCCGATATACGCGTCACTGATTGCTGTTAGTTTACTAATGTGGAAAGACCCTAAAGAATTACGGCTAAACTCCATCTCATTTGCAATACCAGTTATTTCATTACTTCTTAAACCTGAAATTGGACTTGCATTTTTCGCTATTTTTTTATTTGTATTGATAGGTTCTTTTGCAAAAACACGAAACTTAACTTTTCATTATCTTTGCCTTTGTATGTTTATATTTCTCATAATTTACTTTTTACAAATGAAAGAATTATCATATATTAAAAGAGGGCTGACCTACATTCTGGAAACAAAAGGTCCTGCAGCGACCATTGTAGAGATGAGAAGTTTTCAAATAATGGATATGCTATGGATTACTGGCTTCCTTGTAGCGATATTTGCCTTTCCAGCTCTTTTAATACAGAAGAACGTGTTTATAAACACTTTTTTTGTATCATCTCTTGTTCTAACACTCTTCCGTTTAAGATTCGCTGATATCTGGACATTCCCGGTTGCTATATTGGCGGCATTTAGCATCTACACCATAATTGAAAGATCATTGGAAATGGAAAAAACTTCCAAACCTAAAAGAAAAAGAAAAGAACAGACAAAGAAGGATAACTACATCATCTCAAGATCNGATATAGCTGCAATAATATTTCTCCTTCTATTTATCACCGCTCCTTCCATCGTGGCATCAGCAACTTCCCATCCNCTNACAGATGATTGGAGAAACACTCTTGAATGGATAAGAGAGAACACAGAACCAACTTCCTATTACCTGCAACCAGACAAACAACCAGAATACAGCATCATGTCCTGGTGGAATTACGGAAACTGGATAATCTACGTTGCTAAAAGGCCTGTGGTTAGCAATAATTTTGTGATCGGAGCGATGGATTCAGCCAAATTCTTCCTCGCTCAAAATGAGGAGGAGGCAATGAAAATTGTAAAAAAGAGGGGNGTTNGATACGTCATTACAACAGATATGGAGAAAATAGAATACTACTTTGCATCCATTATGGTTACAGCAGGTATAAATCCCGAAAAAATAGGTCTGAACAAAACCTACGAGATCTACAACAATTCCATGTTTTACAAGCTGCATGTGGAGGATGCTAAAAATCTGGAACACTTCACCCTCATTAAAGTTTTTGGAGGTGTGAAGATATTCAGAGTTGAGAGCTAAAGAGCTAAACTTCAGGAATGAANGAATGACGAAGATTCTAAATAGAGAAANGATAAACTCAGTACAGTTCAGCGCTTCCGACCATCGACTCGAGAAGATTTTTTATAAAGCGGCAGTTGTCTCCTTCCCTCATAGCCTCATTTGTGAATATGTTTGCTGAAAAAACTGCGATATTATCATTTCTTATACCAAAAATCACACTCTTACCTACTCTCACCACAATATCTCCAATCATAGCTCTCGTATCTCTGTTACCATTCAGAACAATCTCGTAACTGTTAGATTCAAGATGGTATGCATTAACCGCAGCTATTCTATCAACTCCTCTGAAGTACTCCAACCTACCACGCATTGCAACAGCATTCAGAACGATTTTATCAGCCACTGGAAACAACTGCTCAATCTCAAGAGGGATGTGACCATTCTGTTTCACAAGAAAGACAAACACCTTTCTCTTAGAGAGTCTTGAGATTGCTGGAACTTCAGATGACTCCGGAGTTTTCAGGTAAAAAATTATTTCATAAGAGAATTCTACACGGTTCACTTCTGCTACATCAGAATTGAGCCTCTCTGAGTACTCCACATGAAAATCATTCAGAAGGCATTCCTCAAGATCCTTGTAGAGTGGCCACTCACTACTCTCAGCTACAATCAACACCGACAACATGTTTCAGCCAAACATCACTACGTATGCTTTACCAAGCTCGGTGAGAATTATCCTAACGTTTTTACCCTCCCTTTTTGTGATAACGATACCATCCTCCTCAAGTCCATTCAGATGATAGCTCATTCTTGCTCTCTGAGCCATGTATTTCTTCTGATCCTCCACCTTTCCTTCGAGAATGTCTATCAGTCTGTTTATGGAGTCGACCTCACCACCTTCATCATCTATCGCTTTTATAATACTCACCTTTTCATCATTAATTTTTTTGAGGGGGGGTACAGGAACCTCCTGAAGTTTACCTTTATTGAGAGAAATGTAAAACTTAGAACCTGAAATATGTGCAGCAATATAACACGCTACAGTCAGATACCGATCTGCATCAGATGAGTTGATTATTACCACGTTATTGTCATTTACCTCCTTCCTTATAACCCTAAGAATATCTGTTACAGTCTTATATATGTCCTTTTTGTCTACATAAACTCTTGAAATATCGATCAACGGTTTGAGAATCTCCTCGACTTTACCGGCTGTTTTCTCCGCATCAGCGTCAGATTTATCCAAAACCAGGTATGCCTTGTGTACAGGGTGCCCGCTTGCTTTTATAGTTTGAACTATTCTATCACTGTCCATTCCTACTGGCATAACATGAACAAACCTGTCCATGCTAACTAAGAAATTTGATTGTTAATAAAGATTTCTAAATGTGATGCAAATAAGTTCCATTTAAGTAAGTAATTATTACTTTTATAATAATCTACACAGGATGGGGAGGATTAAACTACTCATGCTTATTAGATAAATAGCTAAATGGAAAAAAATTTATATACTACCAGGTATAAGATGGATGTGTTGAAGCTCATGGTGAGGTGTATGAGATGGTAGAAGAACTTAGCGAGAAGGATGAGAGAGTTGTAAAGTTACTGGGAGAAACGGGTTTGAACAGAAATATTGCAAAGGTAATAGTATTTCTTTCAAAAGCTGGTGAAGCGGTCTCAAGAGATATAGAGAGAGCTGCAAACCTCCGCCAACCAGAAGTCAGTCTTGCAATGAAAGATCTCAAAGAATGGGGATGGGTAAAAGAGAGAGAACTGAAGAAGAAAGGAAAAGGAAGACCACTTAAAAGTTACAAACTCACAAGAGATCTTAAAGATATAGTAACCGAACTCGTGGCTAAAAAGAGAGAAGAAATTCGAAAGATAGAAAAAGACCTCGAAGAACTTGAGAAAATCGTTGGAGTAGCCTGAAAAGATCCTCAATGCACCTCGATGCAAGAATCGGGAGGAATTTTCTCCGGTTAGCAGTGGAAAGATGTCTACTTATCTGTCATGGGCTTCCATACGAAAGTGGATCAGTAGTTGAAAAGAACTACTCTAAACTGGCAAATTTTTTTGCTTTGAAGGGGATTCCTTCTGCTATTTTTGATTTTTCCGGCACAGGTTTGAGTGAGGGTAGATTCAGACTCTCTGCTTGGATTGAAGATCTTGTTAACATAGCTGAGAAATTTGACAGGGTCTATCTTCTTGGGTACAGTATGGGAGGTGTTATAGCAATCAGAGTGGCAGCCGAACTTAAGAACGTCGTCAGGATTGCTACAGTTTCAACCCCCTGCTCCGCCGATATGTTCAGCAGAGATGTGTTGAGATTTGTTTACGAAAATGCAAGAACAAAGGGCGTTCTGAGAGGAATTGGAGACTTCGAGACGTTTTCTGAGAGATTTGAGAGAGAGTTCTTTGAAATTGAACCCCTCAGGTGGATCCGAAGAATCAGAATTCCAAAACTCATCGTGCACGGTACCGAAGATGAAATTGTGCCATACACACACGGTCAGAGACTATTTGAAGCAGCTATAAAACCTAAAACATTTGTAAAGGTCAGAAATGGGTCTCACTTTCTCAGGCAGGAAGATACCGTAAGTGAGATTATCGCAGACTGGATGAGAGGAAAAATTGAAGAAGAATTCATGGAAATAAAAATTTAGTCCGCAAATTTTTTCAGAATTTCATCTATTTCCTGAAACACACCTTTTATGTCCTTCGTACCATCCACGTCAAAAAGAACTCCCTTTCTCCTGTAGTAATCGATTAGTGGCTCCGTGTTCTCTCTGTAAACTCTGTATCTTTCCCTGACAGTCTCCTCTCTGTCGTCATCTCGCTGATAAAGTTCTCCACCGCATTTATCACATTTATTGTCCTCTTTTGGGGGATTGTAGATCAGGTGATACACAGCACCACATTTTCTGCAGGTTCTTCGATTGACAATCCTTTTCACAACTTCTTCCTCCGGAACTGCGACATTTATGACAGCATCTATTTTCATTCCAAGATCTCCAAGCATTTTATCAAGAGCTTCTGCCTGTGCGATCGTTCTTGGAAATCCATCGAGTATGAAGCCCTTTCTACAATCCGGTTGCTGCAACCTTTCCTTGACAATCCCAATAACAACCTCGTCTGGAACGAGTTCTCCTCTATCCATATACTCCTTTGCCTTTCTACCGAGTTCCGTACCCTTCGCCACAGCGTCTCTGAGCATATCACCAGTCGATATCTGAGGTATACCGTATTTCTCTGAAATCATTTTTGCCTGCGTCCCCTTACCAGCGCCAGGAGCACCCAGCAAAATGAGGTTCATGAGAACCATTCTCTATGAGAATCTTAAGCTTTTTGATTTTTACCTCATTTAGAAGGTTAAAAACTGACTGTCAAACAGCTGTCATTATCCCTGCCATCCCCACCACTGCCGCTGTGGCAATCACATCCGAGAGAGTTGTTACCAGTGGTATACCCCCATTATCAGGATCCACACCAACATTATACAGAAAAATCGAGAGTAAAGAAGAGAAGACCAGAATAAAAAACACCAGAAAGAGATAAACAGCGAAAAACACTGCAATCGTAAAGGCAGTGAAGGAATACGTGAACCCATACATGGATGAAAAAGCAGTGGAAACAAGCAGGATTAGTGGCGAAACAGCAAGAGATGTCAAAAAAACTCTTCCCACATCATGCAGAATTTCGTAAGACACCCGCTCAATCTCACCCAGGTGGAGTTTTGTGGAGGTTCTTGCTACGATTACTGAACCGTAATTTCCCGTACTTCCAAGAACTGCTGGATAAGCAAAGGCAAGAAAAACAACACTGTGAACGAGATGGCTAAACTCCTGAAGAATGTTACCCGTTATTGCCTGAATAACTGCCAGAACGGTTATTATTGTAAGAACTTCCCGATATATTCTTCTGTCTCCAGTAGTCGCATTTTTGAGAGAGAAAAAAATGGAAAATGTCAGAAGGATAAGCGAAAAGGTTACAAGAAGAGTAGAGANACCTGCCATTTTTTCCAAAATGAAAATAAAGAGGACGAGCGAAGGAATGGAAATCAGATCAGCAAAGGTTGTAATTGATGGCCCGACTATGCTGTCCGGATCTATGTTTTTCCTGAAGCTGACAATAACTATCAGGGCTGTAACAACTGAAAGAAGAAGGGCTATGAGAACACTTGAATTGAGAACTATCTGAAAAACAGACGCAAGCTGACTGAAGTCAAAGAATTTGAGAAATGCTATGAACATTAAAATCATTGCAGGAATTGTTGCCGCCCAAATGCTGAAAAATACGTTTTTTGCTATGAATTCGTCCTTCAATACAGGTTGAGCGGAACCAAGATAGAGAGAGGTGGAAATTCTCGACCCCATAGCCCCGAAAACGTTTCCTCTTAGACCCATCAATCCTGGAAGGATTATGAGAAGCGCTGGGTAATGGAGCATGAGCTTTTCAAAGTTTACCCCAAGAAAAAAGCCAGCGAGAAGATCAAAAACCAAACTCAAGTACATTGCAGGGAGAATGAGCCTGAAAGCTGTTTTTACAGTCAGTCTGCGCTCAGGAACAGAAATTTCCATACTTATTAACACCTCTGAATTTGTTGAAGTTCAGAAAAGAAGGGTAGAAGAAGTATATAAATTTTTAAATTATTTTTTCAGAAATCATCAGTTCGGCATTGAGAATACTTGCCCCTGCTGCCCCCCTTACTGTATTGTGACCCAGCACGATATATTTAACCGAGTTCTCGCCATCTTTTCTAATTCTACCAACAACAACACTCATACCATTACCCGCATCCCTGTCAAAACGTGGCTGAGGTCTGTCCGGCTCCTCTCTTACAATTATAACCTCATCCGGTGAAGTCGGGAGATCAAGCGGTTTGAGACTTCTAAAAGCCTCTTTCACATCTTCAATGTCAACTGGAGAACTAAACTGAGCCCAGACAGCCTCTGTGTGCCCATCTATTACAGGTACTCTATGACACGACGCGGATACTCTAAGAGGGGCAAACTCCACTGAATCATCGTTAATTTTACCCAAAAGCTTTAGTGTTTCCTGTTCAACTTTTTCCTCTTCTCCTTTTATGAACGGGATTATGTTATCGGTGATTGCCAGCGAGGGCACACCCGGATAACCCGCTCCACTCAATGCCTGCATAGAGGCAACCTTTACCTCCTGCAGACCNAGATCCATCAGGGGTTTCAGAGAAACAACAAGGATTATTGTCGTGCAGTTTGGATTTGTAACTATAAACCCATCCCAGCCTCTCCTCTTCTTCTGGACTTCGATGAGAGAAAGATGCTCCGGATTTACTTCGGGGATTACAAGCGGTACATCAGGTTCCATTCTGTAAGCGGAAGCATTGCTTGCCACAACAAAACCTTCAGCAGCGAATTTCGGTTCAACTTCCCTTGCAATGTNGGATGGAAGAGCTGAAAAAACNATATCTGCGTCAACATACTTGGGATCCATCGGAACCATTTCAATGTCCCATACATTTTTTGGGACATTTTCAGAGACGATCCAGTCAACCTCTTCTCCGTATTTTTTTCCAATTCTTCGCTCAGATGCTGCAAGACTTGTCACTTTAAACCATGGATGCTTTTCAAGAAGCTGTATGAACTTCTGCCCAACCATCCCGGTAGCTCCAAGTACCGCAACACTGCGCATGGATATGGCGTAGGATGGCGTTTAAAAAACTTAATGGTGGAGTTCCCTTTCCTGCGCCCCACGCAGTGCAAGCATAATATTTGCCTTCAGTGTCATTTCAAAGTAGAGTTTATCAGGTTCCAGAAGAACAAATTTTTTGGGTATGGGGACCATCAGAATTCTTCCACACCTGTAGCAGTGCTTACCGTTTGAGTCAACAAGAATTCTAACAGATGCTGGATCGTCTCTTCTCACATAAATAAAAACCGACTTATCCCTGTGTTCCCTAACTATATCCATTATTTCATCAATGGTATAGGAGCTGAACAGTGACGAACAGATTTTGTCGGCAAGTCTTAAACTTGGCTCCTCTTTTTCAAGATCCTGTGATTCCACAAGAATAGAACAACAACTAAAAGATAAATCTTCTGGTTGTAACTTTTTATAACAAAATTCATATACTTGCAATCCAAATGCCCTCATGAAATTCGGAACTGTTGCTCCGACCTTTCCTCCAATAAGCGAGATTCCAAGAACCGCCAAGAGACTTGAAGAAAAGGGCTATGACTCGCTATGGTTTGCGGACCACCTGATGGGATGGTANCCACATGATCTTTGGGTCGAAACGATTTTTGCCATGCGTTATCCGTCATGTCACATGTTTTACGAGGCTTTTTCTGCCATCTGCTATGCTGCTCCAGCAACAGAAAAGATCCTGCTCGGAACTGCTGTAACTGAGATTTTCAGAAGACATCCAGCAGTTCTGCTTCAGCAGGCAGTTACTGCAAATCACGCAACAGAGGGTAGATTCATTCTGGGTATAGGCGCCGGAGAAGCAGAGAACATTGTTCCATACGGAATTGAATTTACAAAACCTGCTTCAAGACTTGAAGAGGCTCTTGAACTGATCAAAATAATGCTTTCGACCGACTATGGTGAGAAAATAAATTTTCAGGGCAGGTTCTTTAAAATGGAAGATGCGGTTTTTGACCTTAAACCTGTTGGAGAGATGCCCATCTGGATTGGTGCCCATGGAGACAGAATGCTAAAAATCACGGCGAAATACGGGGATGGGTGGATACCCACAACGCTTCCTCCCGAAATGTATGCGGAGAGAAAGGAAAAACTGAATAAATTCGCAAGAGAGTTTGGTAGAGAACCGGAGGATATAGAGAACGCAATTTTTGTAAGCCTGATCGTTGACGAAAAGAAAAGTGAGGTGGAGAGATTGCTAAACAACACCATACTGAAAATACACGCCCTCTTAATCCCATCAGAATTCTATGAAATGCTTGGGTACAAACATCCATTTGGTAAATTCTACGGACTGCTGGACTATATCCCAACAAAATACACGAAAGAACAGATACTTGAGGCTGTGAAAGACGTTCCTGATGAGATCATGAATCTGGTTTACATAGCCGGTACTCCGGAGGAGATCATCCAGAAATTCGATGAATACGCAAAAATTGGAGTTGAACACATGATACTATGGAATCTAACATACTTTGGTGATGTCACCAAAATAAAAAGTTCATATGCTCTGATCGATGAAATAAAAAGTCACTTTTAAAAAATTTTTAAAGTTATCCTGCCTTTGCTTTCTTTGTCTTGAGCTTCTTCAGCCTTATTATGTTCTCTCTATCCATTTCCTCAAGCTTAAAGGATATGAACTTAGCAAGCTCCTCCATCGTCGGGATAACTCTATACTCAAGAGCGTTTACCCTTCTCTTTGTTCTCTCAATNTCCTCAATTAACTTCCTTAGCGTGGTTTCTATTTCAGCCACCTCGAGGATTGCATCGACAAGCTCTTCATAGGCAGTAACAGCTTCATCTATCCTTGCAGTTGTGCTGAGAACACCATACAACCTGTCAACAACCTTTCTTCTTACAGGTTCTCTTTTGATGACCGGAACGACAACACCCATAATGTTCTTCCTTTTCATTTTAAAGCTGGGCTCGATTTGACAGCAGGCAAGAGCAATTGATCTCACTGCAACGATTCCATCAACAGCCGTTGCGAGTGCAAGTTTTTGCTGAGCTTTCTCGTACTTTTCGATCATTCCGCTTATTACCTCCTTGGCTTCTTCCAGCAGTTCCCTGAATTCCATAATAAGGCCATCTCTCTTCATCTTCAGAAGTGCATGACCACGAGTAGCCATCCTTATTCTTCTTCGGAGTTTTATGAGTTCCATTCGTGTTGGCTGGACCTCTGCCATACCCTGCCACCTCTAAAAAATTAAATCTAAGATGCTTCTGCTTCCCCTTCTTCAGCCTTTGCCGAGGCTTCAGCTTTCTTTCTATACTTCGGATGATACTTTTCAATGAATTTTCTCTCAACCTTTGTCAGTTCTCTCTCCGGAAGCATCGCAAGGAGTTCCCAGCCGAGATCAAGNGTATACTCAATGTCTCTGTCCTCGTATCTATCCTGAGCCACAAAGCGTCTCTCGAATTCATCGGCAAACTTCAAGAAGAGCCTATCTCTTTCTGAGAGAGCCTCTTCACCAACGATTGCAACTAAGCCGCGGAGATCGACACCTTCAGCATANGCAGCATACATCTGGTCGTTCCACTGTGGATGGTCATCCCTTGTATACCCCTCGCCAATACCCTCTTTCATCAGCCTGCTGAGAGATGGCAGAACGTTAATTGGGGGATATATGCCCTTTGCGTGAAGTTCTCTGCTGAGGACTATCTGGCCCTCTGTAATATAACCAGTCAGATCGGGGATTGGNTGCGTGATATCATCACCTGGCATTGTCAGAATCGGCATCTGTGTTATCGTTCCTTTTCTTCCTCTTATTCGTCCAGCTCTCTCGTAGATTGTTGCAAGGTCTGTATACATATAACCCGGATATCCTCTTCTTCCGGGAACTTCTTCTCTTGCTGCCGAGATTTCTCGAAGCGCTTCACAGTAATTGGTCATATCTGTTAAAATGACAAGTATGTGCAGATCATATTCATAAGCCAAAAACTCTGCTGCCGTCAGCGCCATACGCGGTGTGAGCAATCTCTCAATAGCTGGGTCGTTTGCAAGGTTCAGAAAAACAACNGCTCTTTCAAGTGCTCCAGTTCTCTCGAACTCCTTCATGAATTGATAAGCTTCCTCATACGTAATGCCCATAGCTGCAAAAATAACAGCGAACTCTTCTGCCTCTCCAAGAACCTTTGCCTGTCTTGCAACCTGCANAGCTATATCGTTGTGTGGCAAACCGCTACCACTGAAAATCGGAAGTTTCTGACCCCTAACGAGTGTGTTCATTCCATCAATGGCAGAAATTCCGGTTTGGATAAATTCTCTGGGATACTGTCTTGCATACGGATTTATAGCAGCACCAACAATGGGTCTGCGTTCTTCCGGAACGATTTTTGGGCCACCATCAATGGGTTCACCGGAACCACTGAGAATTCTACCAAGCATATCCTTTGAACAGCTCAGTTTAACGATGTCTCCCGTAAATCTGACAGTACTGGAGGTGTCTATACCCCTCGTGCCTTCAAAAACCTGAACAATGACTATATCCTTCGAGGTATCCAGCACCTGNCCTCTTCTTGTTGAACCGTCCGGCAGGGTGATTGTAACAAGCTCACCGTAGGCAACGGGTTCTGTTTTCTCGACAAAAAGGAGAGGTCCAGCAACCTGATTAATAGTTCTGTACTCCTTCATATTCATCACTCCCCGAGGAGATTCTTTCTAATCTTCTCAAGAGCTGCTTCCATCGCAGACTTGTAATCTTCCTGAAGCTTGGCCCTTGCAAACTCTTCAAGTCCCTCTACACCTGTAATTTCCTCGATCGTTTTACCTGCTTCAAGAGCCTTGAAGAACCAGTCATTTATCTGCTTTATTGCCTTCAACATGTCGTACTGCTTCTGGAGGCTGCAGTAAGTGTCAACAGGATGGTAAGCATACTGAACAAGATAAACTTCTCTGATTATCCTTGCAACTTCAAGTAGCAGTCTCTGTGACTCCGGCAGAGCGTCACTACCAACAAGCTGTACAATCTCCTGGAGATTCGCCTCTTCCTGCAGAACCTCCATTGCCCACCTTCTCAGCTCATTCCACTCAGGCGAGACATTCTCGGCAAGCCATTCCTTGAGGGTTTCAGTATAGAGGCTGTAGCTCTGCAGCCAGTTGATGGCCGGAAAGTGTCTTCTGGCAGCCAGCTTGGCGTCGAGTGCCCAGAAAACCTTCACGATTCTAAGAGTGTTCTGAGTAACAGGCTCACTGAAATCTCCACCAGGCGGTGAGACTGCTCCAACAACCGTTACGCTTCCAACATCTCCACCAAGGGTCTTAACTCTTCCAGCCCTTTCGTAGAACTCAGCAAGCCTTGAAGCGAGGTATGCCGGATAACCCTCTTCACCTGGCATCTCCTCAAGCCTACCTGAGATCTCTCTCATTGCTTCAGCCCATCTGCTTGTCGAATCTGCCTGAATTGCCACATCGTATCCCATGTCTCTGAAGTACTCTGCAATGGTAATTCCNGTGTAAACTGATGCCTCCCTNGCAGCAACAGGCATGTTGGAGGTATTCGCAACAAGTACAGTTCTCTCCATCAGCGGCTTACCTGTTCGGGGATCTTCAAGCTCTGGAAATTCTTCAAGAACCTCTGTCATCTCGTTACCNCTCTCACCACACCCGATATAAACGATAATGTGCGCATCGCTCCACTTTGCCAGCTGGTGCTGTGTAACAGTTTTTCCACTTCCAAATGGTCCTGGGATTGCAGCGGTTCCACCTTTCGCAACCGGGAAGAACGTATCAAGAATGCGCTGGCCAGTTACCAAGGGAATTACTGGAGGAAGTTTCTCTACATACGGGCGAGGTATTCTGACAGGCCACTTGTGATACAGCTTTAGCTCGGTTCCATCATCGAGTACAGCCACCGTATCCTCAACTGTGAAAGTACCTTCGTAAATNTCTGTTACAACACCGCCCTTTACATTTGGTGGAACAAGAATGCGGTGCTCCACAACATCCGTCTCCTGAACAGTACCGATTATCTCTCCAGGTTTTACCTTCTCACCTTTTTTAACTCTCGGCTTGAACTCCCACTTCGCCTTTCTATCCAGTCCTGGCGCCTCGATTCCTCTCGCTATGAAATCACCGCTGACCTCTTTGAGAACGGGTAGAGGTCTCTGAACTCCATCGTAAATGCTTCTGATAAGTCCTGGACCAAGTTCAACACTCAGTGGCATTCCTGTATTCTCAACTTTATCTCCCGGCTTTACACCGGAAGTATCCTCATAAACCTGAATAAGAACTCTGTCACCCACAAGACCTACAACCTCACCCATCAGACCCTCTTCGCCAACTTTGCAGAGATCGTACATTCTGGCTTTCAGCCCTTCTGCTACCACTAATGGCCCTGAGATCCTGTAAATTTCTCCGACATATCCAACTTCTTTCACTTCCATAGGTCAACACCTATCGCCTTTCTAATCTTATTTCTCAATTCTTCAACTCCCCCACTTCCCCCGAGAGCGACGAAAGTGGGTTCAACTCTTTCATCAATCTCCCTCCTGAGGATAGGAGGAAGTTTTTTCAAATACTCATAAGGAATTACAACAACTCCTATGTCTTCTCTCTTCAAAACATCTTCAACAGCCTTAATTAATTCTTCATCGCTGGTGACCTCATAGAATTCATTTATACCAGCAAGCATGAAACCNGTGTTGAAGTCCGGATCACCAATTACAGCCAGCTTTTTCATAATATCACCATCTGTCTCTCTATTTCTTCATTTGGCAAACCTTGCCACTTACCCCAGCCAAGAACCCTTAAATTATCTACTTCAACCTTCTTGAGAACAATGTACTGCAACACGGGAAGCACACTCAGCGGATAATTGCTGGCTCTTTTTGCAATTGTCTGTATCCACACCCTGTCAAACTCCACTTCAACTTCAGCAAGATCTGTAATTTCAGCCTCGATTCCCTTCCAGAACCAGTATCCCTCAAGTGACTTGAGAAGTTCATCCAGAGGCATGGCAACCAATTTCCTGGCTTCATCCTCTGTTATTTCGAATCCTCCTGGAATTATTCTCTCCATGATTTCATCTATCCCTGCATCGTCAACTTTGAGTCTGAGGATTGTCTTTATGTTTTTTATGTCGATCTCCATTCTTATGAAATTGACAAAGAGTTTTGTCTCGAACTCCCTCTGAGGTATATCCAGAAGTCTTCTGTAGTACGTCTTGTACAGTTCATCTTCAACAACGTTCATTGGAGCAGTTCCTATCTTTGAAAGGGCCGGATAATAAAGTGTTCCCTCAAACTCCTTAACAATTTCCTCAATTTCCTTCACAAGAAGGGACTTCAGGTAATCCGCACTTAACTCACCAGCAGGAACAAACGTTTCCTCAATAACCTCTGGCTCTATTCTCGCACTCTTTCCACGGAGAACATTTATAAGGTTCCAAATGTCCCATTTCTTGAGATACTCGCCAACCAAGTATTTCGCTTCACCGAAGGATACTTGAAGTATTTTTCTGTAAGTTTTGGCAAGATTTGAATAGAGAGCATAGTCCANGAGTCGTGGTCCCGTGTATTTGTAACCCATCTCATCAATTTCCTTCTTGTATTCTGTCTCTTCAAGAAATCTTACGATTTCATCGAAATCCATATTCAAAAGCTTTCTGAAATCCTCTGCTTTCAGGAGTCTGCTCTTCATCACCTTCGTCCTTGCAACAATGTAAGCCCAGGTAGCCTTGCTCCGTGAAATCATAAGTCATCACCCGAACAGAATTTTTGAGACTTCACTAAGCTTTTGTTCATACAGTTCATCAACAAGTTCATCAAACGTTAGATTTATTCTCACGTCTCCACTTGGATCCTCCAGAATTATTCCACCAAGACACTCCACATTGCCTGCATATTCGAGATCAATTTTGAGTTCCTCCACTACGCCCTTAACAAGTTCCTCATCTTCCTTTCTGGAAAATACTTTCATCCCCGGAGTCGCATTTTTGCTGAGAAGCATCTTTATCAATTTCCTTTTCGTTTCTTCGTCCATCTCCTTTATTCTCTGCCTAAGAAGATTGAACACTTCCTCCACAAGTTCCTTCTGCTTATTGAGCATTAATCTCTTCATTTCGAGATTGACACTCGAAATTTCCTGCTTTCTCAGTGCTTCTGCTTCTTTTTCTGCTTCCTCTCTTGCTTTCTTCAAGATCTCTTCTGCCTTCTCCTTTGCTTCTTCCTTAATTCTTTCAATTTCCTTCTCTGTTTCCTCTCTTATCTTTCTAACGGTCTCTTCCCCTTTTCTGGTTATCTCCTCAAGTAATGCTTCAAGAGGCATTTTTTCACCCGCTTTAATCCTCTACAAACCTTTT
>Ga0180908_1045_pt1 | contig 21804 bp, 24 predicted proteins | sample Deesub1362A_J573_FD_124169 | JGI IMG/M metagenome (GOLD analysis project Ga0180908, IMG submission 124169) | Archaeoglobus sp. JdFR-41 | reverse complement strand
GTATAACAACTTTTTAACCGATGGGTGAGGAAAGAGAGGTAATCCCAGTATCCCTCCCGAAAGGACTCGTAGAGGAGATTGATGAACTCGTAAAGAGAAAGGTATTCTCATCAAGGTCCGAAGCTTTGAGATACGGTGCAAGGCTGGTCGTTCTCTTCGAGAAGGGAATCCACAAGCTGGCTGAGGACTATGCATACGAGATGATCAAGGAGAGACTCGAAAGGNGNGAAAAGGGTGTATCTTGACACTGACATAATCCTTTCGCAGATCAAGGAGAGAGACTGGCTTAAAGAAGTCGTCAGGCGTAAACTTTCGGAAATCNATGAAGATTTCTGCACGTCAGCAATCACCGTTGTTGAATGCCAGATCGTTTTGCTGAGAGAAGAGAGCAGGGAGGAAGCGATCAAAGTTATGGAGAAAATTGAATCACTCGATTGAAAATCCTTCCATTAACGAAAGAAGTTCTGGCAAGATCCACGGAACTTTTATCAAAGTATCCCAAACTGAACGTATTCGACTCCATTCATCTGGCTCACGCTATTTTGAAAGGAGAGAGAATTCTATCAACAGACAGTCTCTTCGATCTCGTTGAAGAAGTTGTTAAAGTTGACCCATTCACTTAATCAGATCTCCCTCAGCTCTCTGAACAGCATAGACCTCATGAAATAAACTACCATCAGCACGCTGAGCAGNAGAGCGTGCTGATACCCGCTCCTCAGAGTCAGAGCCAGAACCATTATCACTCCCAATAATCCCAATCAGAAAGAGTGAGAACAGCGTAACAGACTCCCCCGGCAGTTTGGGGTGTAGCAATGCAATGGGCCCGGAGGGATTCGAACCCTCGACCGCCCGGTATCTCAGGCTTTTTTGAAACCTTATGAGCCGGGCGCTCTGACCTGGCTAAGCTACGGGCCCACAACCTTGTCAATACTACGTTCGGTTGTTTATGAATTTTGTGGTCTCTGTAATCTTGCAGAACCTCTCCTCCCCTTTTTCAAATGAAGGCAAAATGTTAAATATTCAGTTTATGGTCAAGATTCCATGGGAACGGTAAAACCTGCATACATCAAGGTTATCGCAAGAGAATTGCTAAAAAAGTATCCTGACTTGTTTACAGGAGAATTTGACAGGAACAAAAAACTTGTGGAAGAATTGACAAACATCCAGAGTAAAAAAGTGAGAAATAGGGTAGCAGGATATATTACAAGGAGGGTTAACAGGGGGCTTGTAAATGTTTAGCGGTGTTATCCCAGCCCTGATAACACCCTTCAGGGATGATTTCAGTGTTGATTACGAGGGGATTGCCAGAAACNTGGACTACGTTGAAAAGTATGTGGATGCTGTCGTTCCAGCTGGAACGACTGGCGAAGCTGCCACTCTTAGCTACGAGGAGCACGTTGAGGTTGTCAGATACGTTGCAGACACTGCAAACGTCCCGGTTATTGGTGGAGCAGGTTCAAACTCAACCAGGGAGGCTTTGTGGCTCGCAAAAGAAGTGGAAAAAGCTGGAGCTGACGCTGCAATGCTCGTAACTCCCTACTACAACAAACCAAATCAGGAAGGGCTGTACCAGCATTACAAAGCTGTAGCAGAATCTGTTTCGATACCGATAATAGTCTACAACGTCCCAAGCAGAACTGGGATAAACACAACTCCTGAGCTCGTTGTCAGACTTGCTGAGATTGATAACATAGTGGCAATAAAGGAAGCAAGCGGGAATCTAAAGCAAATCTCAGACATCATACGTCTCACATCTGATTTCGACTTTGTTCTGCTCTCTGGAGACGATTTTCTCACTCTTCCAATTCTATGTCTGGGTGGAAAGGGCGTGATAAGCGTAGCAGCGAATGTTGCACCAGCACTCATGAAAGANATGTACACAGCATTCACAAACGGAGATATCAGAAAAGCAACCGAACTTCACCACAGACTCACACCGCTCTTTAACATCCTCTTCATAGACACCAANCCAATTCCCGTGAAAAAGGCTATGGAACTTATGGGACTGGCAGCGGGTAAACCCAGGATGCCACTGATTGAACTAAACAGAGAGAAAACAGAAAAAGTTAAAGAAGTTCTAAAATCGCTTGAACTTATATAAACCACTCGAGTGAGAAGATCGGAGCACATTTGAGTTTCTGTAATCCCACTGTGTTGACAACTTCTGAGGATCTGGGAGATCTTTTGGACTCTTTCACTTATCCTGGGAAAATAACAAGACGAGAGTTTTGGAGATAACCCTTTTTGCTCGAATCAGAAAAAGGACTCCAACTGATCAGGTTTGGATTTGCAGAAACATGGTGGTGGAACGGAAGACGAAAGAGAGCATTTTATTGTAATTTTATTGTGAGATTGAAGAAGTAATTTTAAACCTGCTGCACTCCTCACCCTATGAAAGTGGCTGTTACAGGAGCAGCGGGAAGAATGGGCAGGTTAATCGTAAAAAAAGTGGTGGAAGACGAGCAGCTTGAGCTCGTGCAGGCTTTTGATGTTGTGCAAACTGGAAAAGATGCTGGAGAAGTCGCTGGAATCGGGAGAATTGGTGTTGAAATACAGAGCGATATAAAAAAACTGGATGCTGACATCTTGATTGATTTCACAACCGCTGAGGCCGCTGTGAAAAATACACAGGTTGCTGCTGAGAGAGGTGTCAAACTTGTTGTCGGTACGACGGGATTCAACGACTCTCAGAAAAAAGAGCTAGAAGAAAACTGTCGAAGAGTACCATCCGTCGTATCACCGAATTTCAGTATAGGAGTAAACGTTTTCTGGAAGATCATCGAATTTGCAGCCAGCTACCTCCACGAATGCGATGTAGAGGTCGTCGAGATCCATCACAGAAAGAAGAAAGATTCACCAAGTGGAACAGCGATAAAAGCTGCAGAGATCGTAAAAAATGTCCTTGAAGCCAGAAAAAGAATTGTAGAACTCAAATTCTGTAGAGAGGGGTTATCACCAAGAGGAGAAGAGATAGGAGTATTCGGCATCAGGGGTGGTGATGTCGTCGGTGAGCATACCGTTTACTTTTTCGGAGAAGGCGAGAGAATCGAGATAATCCACAGAGCTTTAAGCAGAGAGTGCTTTGCTTCGGGAGCGATTCTTGCAGCAAAGTGGCTCGCAGCGGTCGATCAGCCCGGCATATACTCAATGAATGACGTTCTCGGTTTTTAATTTTTAACTGATCCAATTCTTATTTTTCAAAATTCAATCAGTCTCAAGCAGATTTTTAACCACCTCTCCTTCCTTAACCACAATCCTGATAGCATTCCTGTCAAGAAGCACTTTAGGATCCTCTACGGGATTCGCATTCACCACGATTAAATCCGCACACATCCCCTTTTTCAGTGAACCGGTAACATTATTCAGGTGTGCAGCTTTCGCTGCGTTGATAGTCGCAGCCTTCAGAACATCCATAGGTTTCATTCCGATCTCAGAAAGAAGCTTTATTTCCATACTGTTTAAACCATAGAGCTGAACATCCTTTGCACCTATGAAAAAGTCAGTACCGGTTGCTATTCTAACACCTGCTTTGTAGGCACTCTTCACAGATTTCAGGTGTATTTCGTGAATTTCTTCTGTTTTCTTCAAAACCCACTCCGGCAGAGAGGCTGATGCACCGAATTTCAGAATTATGTCTACTATTGTCAATGTTGGAACCAGTGTGATGTCTTTTTCCAGTGAAATATTGATCGCATCGTCGTTGAGTTCCATTCCGTGAGCAAGCACCTCGACACCTTCTTCAACTGCATTGATGTAACCTTCAGACGATTCTGCATGAGCATGAACAAACTTTCNAGCTCTTTTTGCCTCTTCAACCACTGCTGCAATCTCTTTCCTCGTGAGCTGAGGATACTCCGGCTTATCTCTTTGAGAAGCAACCCCACCTGTCACGAATATTTTGATGAAATCNGCCCCCTCCCTGAGGACGTATCTCGCAGCTTTTCTGCATTCATCCTCCCCATCGCAGAGAAGAGATTGAAACGGAAATTTCAGTGGAGATTCCCGGGGATCAACAAGCTGAAGAGGCAGAAAATGGAGATCGCCATGTCCAAAAGTCTGAGAAATTGGATATCCGGCAGCAAGTATCCTTGGCGCCTTTATCGTTCCTTCCTTAACAGCTTCTCTGAGATGGAGAGCTATCACGCTTCCGGCATCACAGACGGTAGTGTACCCNGCATCGAGAACAGCCTCGAGGTCTCTGATTACTCTGGCAACGAAAACACTGAAGGGTGTTAAGAGTGCTTCCTTGATATAGTCACCAGATCTGAAACCTGTAAAGTGCAGATGCGCATCTATCAGACCTGGCATTATCGTGCATCCTTCAACATCAATAACTCTGGAGTCACCAGGAACTTCAACCTCACTTTCTGAACCGATATCTCTGATCTTCCTTCCCTCTATAACCACCCTGCCTCTGGCTATAACCTCATCTTCAGCTGGGTTTATGATTCTTCCTCCTTCTAAAACCAGTGGCATAGGAGAAGTACCCATAAGTTTTATAAGGAGTTTCCCTACTCCTACCCACTTTATTTTTTAATATCCAAGCAAAGGTGTCAAAAAAGGATATAATTTTTTATGTTTTAACTCGACATTCATCCCGTGACCATCGATAGTGATGTCGTGATTGTTGGCGCAGGTATTGCCGGCATGAGAGCAGCGATAGCTGCTGCGGAGACCAGTAGTAGAATATCGATAGCCTTAATTGCGAAAACATACCCGATCAGATGTCACAGTGTATGTGCAGAGGGTGGTACGGCAGCAGTTCTAAGAGAAGGGGATAGCTTCGAACTCCATGCATGGGATACGGTGAAAGGCTCGGACTTTCTCGCAGATCAAGATGCTGTAGAGTTCTTTGTAAGAGAGTGTCCAAAGGAGATTCTCCGACTCGATAACTGGGGATGTCCCTGGAGCAGAAATGAGGATGGTACAATTGCACAGCGTCCATTTGGTGGGCATAGTTTTAATCGAGCCACATTTGCAAAGGATAGAACAGGTTTTCACGAAGTACACACTCTCTACGAAAGACTGCTAATTTACGACAATGTTGAAATATACAGTGAATACTTTCTGACCAATCTGATAATCCAGAATGGAAACCTTGCCGGTATTGCTGCAATCGAGCTCCGAACTGGTGATCTCACGATATTCAAGTCAAAATCAGTTGTACTTGCAACTGGTGGAGCAGGTAGACTCTACGGTTTTTCAACCTACAGCCATCAGGTGACAGGAGATGGACTTGCAATAGCTTACAGATGTGGCATTCCGCTCAAGGACATGGAGTTCTTCCAGTTCCATCCAACCGGATTGATCCCCTCTGGGATACTAATGACAGAGGGTTGCAGGGGAGAGGGAGGTTACCTGCTCAACAAACATGGAGAGAGATTCATGGAAAAGTATGCTCCAGAAAAAATGGAGCTCGCACCTCGTGATATAGTTTCGAGATCNATGTGGAAGGAAATCATCGAGGGAAGAGGTCTNGAGGGTGATTACGGCCCTTACATCGCTCTTGATCTCAGACATCTCGGTGAAGAGAAAATAAATGAGAGACTTCCCATGATAAGAGATGCTGCAATCAAATTCGCAGGTGTGGATCCTGTGGAGGAACCGATTCCTGTTAAGCCCGTGGCTCATTATACAATGGGCGGAATACACACAAATATGAAATGCATGACCCCCGTAAAGGGCTTATTTGCTGCCGGAGAATGTGCCTGTGTCAGCATTCACGGTGCGAATAGGCTCGGAACAAATTCTACTGCTGAATGTCTTGTTTTCGGTAGAGTTGCAGGAGAAATGGCAGCAAAACATGCTCTGAACTCATCTTCACCTCAGATTCCGACCACATTTTTCAGAGAAGAGGAAACCAGGATATTTGACAGAATGCTTGGAAAGAGTGGAGATGAAAATCCGTATCAAATTAAGAAAGAACTTAACGAGACCATGGACAAAAATCTCTGGATCTTCAGAGAAGAATCCGGAATCAAGAAAGCTGTGAGGAAAATACGGGAACTTAAAGAGAGATACACAAATATTGAGATAACGGACACATCCAGGAAATTCAACACGGATCTCATTTCAGCTTTCGAAGTTGGTTACATGCTCGATCTTGCTGAAGTTGTGGCAATGGGTGCGCTGCTGAGAACAGAAAGCAGAGGAGCTCACTACAGGCTTGATTATCCTGAAAGAGATGATGAAAACTGGCTCAAACACACCCTTGCTTTCTACACTCCTGAAGGTCCAAAATTTGAGTACATACCGGTAACCATTACCCGGTGGGAGCCAGTGGAGAGAAAATACTGATTCAGGTGGTTGTATGGTGAAAGTAGAGTTCAGAATTAGACGCTTCGATGGTGAAAGATCATACTGGGAAAGTTATGAATTAGAGGCAAAGAGGGGAATGACCGTTCTTGAAGCTCTTTTCCACATAAAAGAGAACCTTGATGGAAGTCTTGCTTTCAGAGCGTCATGCAGAATGGGAATTTGTGGAAGCTGTGCCGTTAAAATTAATGATAAACCTCGACTTGCTTGCGAAACACAGATTCTGGCAATCGGAAAGAGTCTGATTAAGATTGAGCCGCTTGACAATTTCCGTATTTTAAAGGATCTTGTCACTGATTTCGAGGGGTTCTTTGCAAAACACAAGAAAGTAAAACCGTACTTGATAAGAGATGTGAGCTACTCAAATCCTGTGGAACTTCTTCAATCCCCCAGAGAACTCGACAGATATTATATCTACACTCTCTGTATAAAGTGTGGTGCCTGTTACTCCGTGTGTCCTGCTGCTGCAACCAGAGAAAGCTATTTAGGGCCAGCAGCAATGACTGCAGCCTATCGGTTCTGCGCAGATAGTCGAGACAGAGGAAAAAGAAAGAGGATTCCAATACTCTCTGAAGATGGTGGAGTCTGGAGGTGTCATCTTGCCATGGAGTGCAGTGAAGTCTGCCCGAAGGGTGTCGAACCCGCAAAAGCTGTGCAGATGATGAGAAGGAGTACAGCTATTGAGATGATCAGAAGTCTGTTTAGAAGAAGCAGGTGATATTATGCGCATATTTAAATGGTTTACACTCCGAGGAAGAAGTGTGATGAGCTGGGCTTTTATTGCGCAGCGGATTACAGGTATAATTCTTCTCATATACCTACTCATGCATCTCACCTACCTGACCTCACTCACTGAGAGGGAATTCTATGAAAAACTGACCTCAATAACTGTTTCTCCCCGTTTTCTCATCTTTGATATCCTATTAGTACTTGCCGGTGTCTTCCATGGGGTCAACGGTCTGAGAATCATAGTACATGAACTCGGTTTCGCCTACGAGTGGAGGAAAGTCTTGATTGCATTAACGATACTCATAACAATCGCTGTGTGGGTCTATGCCAGCTTTGTTATGTANAGGATTGTTGGAGGTGACTGAGAGTGGTTGTAGAAACAAAATCTGCAAAAAATATTCTCGAGCCACTTGCATGGCTTCTTCAATTGATTACAGGCACGATTCTGGTTTTTCTCGTAACCATCCACTTCTACCTCACACACATGACTTCTCATGATGCCCTTCGCTATGAGTTCGTCGTGGAAAGACTTTCAACTTCCCCTTATACAGCCATGTATGCAATTCTCATCCTCACAGTTACCTTCCACGCATTTAATGGTCTGAGAGCAATCATCCTAGACACGGAATTTGGAGCTAAATACAGAAGAGTTATCAACATGCTGATCTTTCTGGCATTTCTTTCTGCATTTGCCTATGGAATATACCTGCTTGCCACAATACCATAAACAAACTCCAATTTCTGGCGTATCAGAAAAATTTCCTGATAAAATCCGCTTCCCTTCCGAGTATTTCAACCTTTTTCCTGAAATCTAACCTCCCAATACCGAGATCGTCAAGTTCAACTGTTAAAATACCGTCGTAGCCCATATCGGAGAGTGTTCTCAAAACATCTGCAACTTCCTCACTTTTTGAAGCTGAAACGTGTCTGTTTTTACTGTCGTAGTAGCTCACGTGAACATTTGCGATCCTGTCGAAAAGGAGTTCTATGAATTTCTCAACTCCTCCATTTCGCAGAGCATGTTTTATGTCAAATGTAAAGGCGAGATCAAATTCAACAACAAAACTGTAAACTTCCTCAGCAGTTTTGCAGAGTTGATTAATCCCATACTCTGAATTCTCAAGCGAAACAGTTACACCTTTAATCTTGCCGTATCTTCCAGCTATTCTGAGAAATCTCTGAAGACTCAGATAATCCGCCCACACAGGCTCTCTTGCAGCACTTCTCTTACCTGCATGTATTGTTACCGGATTTGCCCCAATTTTCGCTGCTGTAGAAATAGCTTCCAGATTCTCCCTGATCGTAACTTTCACAATTTCCGGATTGACAGAAACAGGATTGAGATCTATCACCGGTGAGTGAATCGCAATTTTCATTCCACTAAAACATCCAAGTTTCGAGTTGTCTCTGTCCACGAAATAGTGAGGAGTTTCAATCCAGAACTCAACACCATCATAGCCCGAAAGTTCTGCTGCCAGCGCAATCATATCTGTCGANTACTCGTATAGAAACATTGAGGAGAAGAGCAGCTCCATGAGAATCAGACCCTTCTTTTTCTGTACTCTTCAAGGAGCTTTTCAATCTTTTCCACACTTCTTCTTCTCATTTCTTCCACTTTTCTCTCGTAAACTTCATCAAATTTGCGTGCATTGACGATTGCCACGTCCTCACTTGCCAGAATTTCAATTTCGCTTGAATGAATTCTTGGAATGTTTCTTCTTTCAAAAGCTTCCACTGCGAGATGGGACATTTCACTCTCATATATCACTGCCTTTATCCCCTTTTGACACAGTGATTCCGCTGCAGCTGTACCCCCACCGCTTGAATTGAGAATGTAGATAACGTCCCCCTCTCTGATGCCATATTCTCTGTCAAGCCTATCAATCTCCTCCTTTGTAAACTTTCTGAGGACTTTTACCTCCCTCCAACCCTGAAACGCAAGAGTTTTTATCCTTTTCAACATTTCAACTCTTTCCTCAAGCTCTCTGACTTTCCTCTGACTCTCCCTGAGCTGTCTTCTGAGTTCTCTGATCTCACCCTCAAGTGTCTTTATGTAATTCTCTCTCCTTATCTTCTCATGTTCTTCACTTGAAATCGTCACGAGCTTTGAGCGTAGCCTTTCAATTTCCTCTTTCAGCTCCACATTTTTATTTCTGAGAATTTTGTTTTCCTCCATCAGTTCTCTGATTAACTTATCCTTTCTCTCCAGATCTTCCCTCGTAATTTCCTCATGTCGTGGTTTCTTCTCAACCTTTTCCTCAACGCTCTCTTCAATCAGGAACTCCTTTAATGGTGTACCCCTTATTATTTCGGCTTTAATCCTGTCAGAATCAAGTCCAGCCGGAATTCTCTTTTCAACATTTCTCAATTTGTTCTTATAACTGTTAAACGCGTCTATTGCCGCAGCAAGAGCATCTCTTTCGTGATCGTTAACAGGTTTGTACCTGCCCGTTAGCTCTCTTTTTTTGTCAACACTCATATCTTCCTTTGGTGTATAAAGCACAGCATTGAAAGCTGCCTTTATTTTCAGAACGTAATCAGGAGCAACGCTTTTGTCGGTAGCTATCACCACTGGTTTTCCAAGTGAGGATATGTACTCTACCACCTCGCCTGCACTCCAATTTTTGCGACTTTTTACCTCCACAAGATTCCCACTGAGATCCATTACTGCAACAGCCGTCGTTGTTCCCGGGTCAATTCCAACAATCGTATAGAGATGCGTTCTGGAGAGCGGAATAAACTCAATTCTCTCTTTTTCAACTGCTTCTACCCTAACCTGCACATCTCTGGATCTGAACGAATTCACAGGAACGTTTTGTTTGGGCATGTCCACGAGCAATACACCCTTCGATATACCTCCATATCCCTTTCTCACTTCTTCTGTGTACTCCAAACCAAGTTCATCCAGTTTATCTCTTATTTCTCTGTAAATTCTTCGAACAGCATCGTGCACTCTCCTACCATACTTTTTCTGTCTCCATCCACCTTTTCCAAGACTCCTACTTCTTGAAACCGTTATCTTGGTTTTATCCATGAATACAGATACTTCATAACCAACACCGAAACTTGCAAGATACGCACAAGCCCTCGCTTCGTCTGTCGGGTTCCTTATATTTATTTTGAGCCCGAATCGTCGAGATAAAGCTGGAAGGGATGCATTCCTACCAGAGACTTGCACCAGCTTTGTTTTAGGTGGAATCTCCCTCAAAAATGAGACAAGGTCATCCTTTGATTTGAATATCTCATAGATGTTGTCAATCGCGACTATATCGGGTTTGAGTTCTCTCGTTATTCTGAAAAGTTTGGATCTCGAAACGATCTTCTCAATTTCATTTCCATTATCAAGAATAACGACAGCATATCTTGGCTTGATTTTCCCATGAATCGACCCTTTTACAATATCAACTCCGAGCACAATACTCATTCTAAACCATACTCTTTCAGGACGAAATTAATATCCTTTTCTATTCCGTATGCTCTTCTGAAATAGGAGAGGATATTTTCAATATCCCTCTGTAACAGCTCTCTCCACCCTTCACTTCCAACCTCCACACTTTGAGGAAAATCTATAATCCAGATACCATCTTCACTAACAAGAACGTTGTACTGACTCAGATCGCCGTGAACCACGCCTCTTCTGTAGAATTTACCAACTTCCTCAAGTATCATATCAAGGACGTCATCCGGATTTTCTACCTTCACTTTGTAGAGTTCCTTCGCCTCTATCAGCTCCATTAGTACTGCGTTTCCCTCCCATGCATATGCTTCCGGTACCGCTAATCCCCGAAGCTTTCGAAGAGCTCCAAACTCATTTTTTGCTGATCTTATGGCAAGAACTGAAAAGTGCAGATCACCATAACTTCTCAGCTCCTTAACCTTTTTGAAGCTAACATGTCCAACCTTGTGAAATTTTATAACTGCTTCTCCAAATTTATCAGAATAGCAGTTAAAAATTGCGCTTTCTTTCCCCTCTCCCATTTTTTTACCTATCATCGAGACTTTTCCGCTTTTAACAAGCCTGTGAAGTGAGTATAGACTGAGACCCAAAAACGTGAACGTTGATCCCTCATACTCCCTCTGCTTGTTGGTGACGATTCTGAGATCTGAAAGATATCGAAGAATATTTCTCGTTTTCTCCTCTCCAATTCTCGCCTGGTGGGCTATCAGCTGAACCGGAACGTATTCGTAGTCCCACAAATTCCTGAATATTGAGTCCAGTATTTTCCACGAGTGTTTTCCCATCCTTCTGTAAAGAGGTGCAAGATCCACATCACTGGTAATTGAAGTGGATAATTATACTTTCTTTGTTTCACACATTCAATCCACAAACTTTTGCATCAACTCGGGCTTGCTGGCATCTTTAGAAGCATCTTAGAAGTTTCCGACTAACAAATACTGTAATAAATCCTGTTGTCTCTTTCATTTTTGATTACCTTTCCCTCTTCAACTAGATACTCCAGATGCGCTATTGTTTCCCCAACAGCGAACCATCTCTGGATCGGTGGTAAATCCTCCCATTGTGAGTACTCTATATCCCAGCTTATCTTCGGCGCAACATCCCATGCTGTTTTTTCACCTTCCTGCAGAGCAGTTAGAACTTCTTCAAGTCTCCTATCGTGATGATCTTTCAATTCCTGAACTCTCTTTTTAAGATTCCCCCATCTGCTTCTATGTCCTGGCAAAACGAGTTCAACATCAAGAGAATTGACTCTATCAAGACTTATCAGATACTGCTTTAGCGAGTTTTCCATTACAGACCACCACGTTATGTTAGGCGTGATGTCAAACAGAATGTGATCTCCAGAAAACAGAATTTTTCTTTCAGGATCATAGAGGCACATATGAGATGGAGAGTGACCAGGAGTAAGTATGCAGATTAGCCTGAAATCACCATACTCAAGCACATCGCCATCATTAAGAGATCGAAAATCAATCCACTGCCACGTTGTGTACCTGATACCGGGATGAGATCTGACGATTCTCTTTATCTCCTCCTCTGGAAATCCGTTCATAATATAAAATCGAATCACATCTTGCCAGTAAGACGAGGGATCGGTGAGTATCGACCTTACAATTTTTCCCTCNATCTCACTGAAATAAATTTCACTTGATTCTGTCACAAGATTTCCAACAAGTCCGAGATGATCTGCATGAAGATGAGTAACGAAGAAATCAGTTTTTTCCAGATCTACTTCAAGCTTTCTGAGAGCCGTAACCATAGTATTAAAACACTCCTCGCGGTTCATCCCTGTATCCACTATCAGAGATCGATCGTCCCCTTTGATTACATATGAATTGACAAATTTCAGTGGATTGCCACGTAGCGGAACTTCAATTCTGTACAGATTCGGAAGTATTTCTTCTATCATTTAGAAGCAAACTGAGTTCTTTAATTATAAACGTACTGGTTTGTTCCAAGTTTAAAAATTAGAGTCCGAGATAAGCTTTTTTGATTTCTTGGGAATCCATAATCTCCTCTACAGTTCCACCAAACGCAATTCTGCCCTCGTGAAGAATGTAAGCGTAATCAGAGANGTCAAGAGAGGCAAATACATTTTGCTCAACGAGAAGTATCGTCAAACCTTCCTCTTTCAGTTTTGAAATTGTCTCAAAAACTTCACCAACCAGTTTTGGAGCCAGTCCCTGACTCGGTTCATCCATCAGAATAAGCTGAGGATTCGTCATCAGTGCTCTTCCAATTGCGAGCATTTGTTGTTCTCCACCGCTGAGAGTTCCTGCCTTCTGTTTGCTTCTTTCCTTTAATATGGGAAAAAGAGAATACACCAGCTCAATTGATTCTTCTTTCCTTTCCTCGGCCCTTCTTGTATACGCACCGAGCATCAGGTTTTCCTCAACCGTCATATTGGGGAAGAGGTGTCTACCCTCTGGAACCATCGCTACACCCATCTCAACCTTTGCATGAGGCGGAACAAAGGTGACATCGTTACCATTAAACTCTATAGAGCCTCTCCACGGTCTTATTATTCCAAAAATTGATTTTAACATCGTTGTCTTCCCTGCCCCATTTGGTCCAAGAACAGTGGTAATCTTTTTCTCACCAACCTGAAGATTCACTCCCCAGAGAACCTGCATTTCCCCGTAACCGGATTCCAGCTGACTGACTCTTAGCATCAGAACGCACCCTCAAACCACTTTCTTCCCCAAATATACTTCCACAACCTTAGGATGATTCAGCACCTCCAGTGTTGGACCCTCTATTAGCTTCTTCCCCTGATGCATAACAACGACTCTCTCTGCAAACTTCGTTATTGCATGCATGAGATGTTCCACCATAGAGATCACCGCTATATTTTCTTCTTCCTTCACTTTCTTTATCAGTTCGATAATTTTCCCGATATCCTGAGGGTTCATACCTGCCAGCAGTTCGTCGAGAAGTAGAAGTTTTGGTTTCATCGCCAAAGCTCTCGCAAGTTCCATGAGTTTCTTTTCAAGTGGAGTTAAGAATTTGGCCTCTTTGTTTCTCAGGTCATAGATCCCCACCATTCTCAAATATTCATCAGCTATATTCATCGCTTCATCAACACCGGCATTCGCCCTGCCAAACATAGCTCCGATGGCCACGTTTTCTCTCACAGTTGCTGAACCGAAAGGGCGTGGGATCTGGAAGGTTCTGGCAAGTCCAAGAGGGGCTCTCTTATGTGGAGGTAGATTTGTAATATTCCTCCCTTCGAAAAAGATCCTACCTTCATCTGGCATATAAACCCCGCTGATCAGGTTATAAAGCGTCGTTTTCCCACTCCCATTTGGACCGACGATTCCTATAGCTTCACCCATCTCCACCTCCAGATTCATGCGATCAACTGCTACCAATCCTCCAAACCTCTTTGTTACGTTTTCAAGTTTCAGCAGCATTCTGCCACCTCATGTTATATACTCAATAAACCGCGTTTCCTGTAGTTTCTTCTTTACAAATCCCACAACCCCCTCAGGAAATGCAACAACAATAATCAGTAACAGGGGAGCAAATACCAGTAGCTGAAAACCCGGTAATATCACAGAGAGGTAGTACTTCAATGAGCCGTAAAGGAGTCCCCCTATTACTGGACCGAGCAGCGTTCCAGCACCGCCAAGCATAACTATGACAATTGCCTCAACCGTGTAGTGAATCAGAAACACATCCTCCGGAAAAACATAGGTAAGCTTGAGTGTCCATGCAGAAGCTCCAATAAGTGAACCAATTGTTGCGCTGGTGAAGAACGCGATCAACTTGTACTTTGTAACGTTGATTCCCATAACCTTAGCCGCATCTTCGTCCTCTCTCACTGCCAGAAGAGCGTANCCAACTCTGCTGTTAATCAGATAGATCGTAATTACTGAGGCTATGAAAATCGTGATTATCAGNGCAACATCAGCCACAAAGGTTGACAGATAGTTTGCAAACTCGGCTCCAAAAGCTTTACGGAGTTTTCCGGATAAAATTATACCCTCTGAGCCTCCCCAAATCTTCGCACCCTCAATAAGATACCTGAGCCCTTCGTTAACGCCTATGGTGGCGATTGCAAAGTATGCACCCCTGAGTCGTAATGCAACGCCACCAACTGCTGAACACAGCAGAGCTGAGAACAGTAAGGCCAGACAGAAACCGAGAGGTATGGCCCATATTCCGAGATACGTGAAGTATCCCAATGCAACTCCCATTCCGTAAGCACCCATTGCAAGAAACGCAACATAACCGAAATCGACGTATCCTGTTAAACCCATGAAATTGTTTAATGCGACTCCAATTCCGATATAGAACATTATGTACATGATTGGCTGCCATAGACCTGGTTGAGAGAGTCCTACAGCAATAAGTGCGATGTAAATTGCAAAGGGTATCAGCAGAGACTTGAATCTGAACAAATCACTCACCCCCGAACAATCCTGTTGGTTTCAGAAGAAGGATTAGCAGAAGCCCAGCAAAACTGACAAATCTGGTGAGACCAAATGGCTCCACACCGGGTATCATTCCCAGCAATGTGTAGGAGCCATTTTCAAGCAATCCAAAAATAAAACCTGCGTAGAATGCACCCCAAGGAGAACCAAGTCCACCCAGAACTGCGATTACAAAAGCCTTGAGAGTGTAATCACCACCCATGTAAACGTTGATTCCTACCGGAGTAAAGAGAGTTACAAGTACGCCGCTCGCCACTGTTAGAGCTATACCGATTGCAAAGCTGAGAGCGTAAACCATGTTAACGTTTATACCGCAAACCATCGCTCCTTCCTTGTCCTCAACCACGGCTCTTATTGCCTTTCCAAGTCTGGTTTTCCTGAACCATATGTAGAGTAACGCTGCAATTACGATACTGGACAGAAATGCATACATTTTCGTAAATGGCAACTCCGTAACCGGAAGAGAGATTCCACCGATGTCCCAAGTGTATCCCACGTAATCCGGACCCCAGAAGAACTTGGCCAGCTCTTCCAAGAAAATTCCTATTCCAAAAGTGGCAAGTAGAGTTGAGAGTTCAGGAGCATCAAGCAGTCGTTTAATAACTGTCAAAAAGATGGCAAAACCGAGTGCAAGACCAACAACAATTGCTACAACAATAGATGCCAGCGGTGGGACAGAGTAGAGTGTAAACATCCAAAAAGCTGTAAATGCACCAAGCATTATGAAAGCACCGTGTCCAACATTTACAACTCTTAAAACACCAAAAATAAGACTTAGTCCCATTGTCGCAAGACCGTAAACGCCCCCAAGCAGCAGCCCATATATTATGTTAGCTGCAAGCTGTTCGGCAACCATTTGTACACCTCAAAAAAATTAAAGGGTAAAATTTTTTGATCAGGTTCCACACGTCTTGCCCTCAGCCTTCTCATCCCAAGTAGGCATTGGATAGCATGGCTCGGCATTTGCAGCCTCTTTTGGCCACACTATCTTCTTTTCCCCATTCTGCCACTGAATTATAACCATCTCATGTCCAATCTGCTTACCAGTCTCCGGATCAATCTTCCACAGTCCATAGACACACATAAACTCCAGATCGTTCATGGCTTCTCTCACTTTTGCTGGATCAAGACTCTGAGCTTTTTCTATGGCTTTTGCATAGCTCAAAACTGCTGCTGCAGCTTCAGCTGCGTGATAACTTGGTTCCACATCCTGCCCGGCGAGTTCCTTGAACATCTGAATGAATTCATCCTGGGTGGGTCCATACCACTCCACACCAAGTTTCTCGGCAACTTCAGGACTGTATGCAACACCAATCTCCCACTGAGCAGGAGCTGCAATGCCCTCAGCCTTTGTTCCAAGTGCTTCGTAGAATGCTGGAAGAGCTGGAGCCACCAGAATTGAAATTGCCTTCACATTGATTCCAAGCTCTGCAAGCTGACTTGCCAACAACTGTCCATCTGCAAAGTGTCCTCCACCAATTATAATGTCCGGATTCGCTGCTTTCAGTTCGTTGAGAATAGGCGATAAATCCGTTGCTCCACTTGGATACGTCTTCTCATAAACTATTTCGAATCCCAGTTCTTCAGCGTATTTCTTGGCAGCCTGATGAACTGCTCTCGAGAATTCCTTGTCTTCGTACACAAGNGCGAGTCTCTTTGCATTAGGATCTATTGCCTTTATCATGTCAAGAAATCCTGTCTGATACTTGCTTGCCGGGCTTAGTGTCTGGACAACATAGGTATAACCTTGTTCGAATATATAATCACTCGCGCCTCCGTGACTGTTCATAAGGACGCCGTACTTNTCAGCAATTGGTGCTGCTGCCATCGTTAAACCAGAACTGTAGGGAGCAAGAACAAACTTAACCTTGTCAACTGTGGCCAGCCTTTCTATAAGGCTNTGAACTGCCTCCTTCTTGGATTCATCGTCGTAGTACTTTATTTCAACCTTGTAAACAGTATCACCCACCTTGATTCCACCGTGTTCGTTTATCCATCTGGCAGCAACCTGCATTCCCCAGAGAGACATCTGACCTTCCTTCGAAAACTTACCAGAGAGACTTATTGGAGCGCCGATGTAAAGCAACTCTTCCTTCTGCATGGTAGGCGTCTTCGGAGCAGGGGTCTCTGGCGCTTGCTGCTGACAACCAGCAAGTACTGCTACCAGAAGCAGAGCCACCAAAAATGCGAAGCTCTTACGCACTCTCCCACCTCCGTTCCAATTTTCTTTTAAATCTCACAAATATAAAATTTTTCATCCTTAAATATGACACATTTTCGCTCTCCTTAATATCTTTTTCGACTTCGAGATTTTTCATCAAACAACACCTCCCCTTCTCAAATTCTCAATTTCCTCACGAGTGTAACCAAGTCGCGTGAGGATTTCCTCAGTATGCTCTCCAAGTTTTGGTGGTCTTTCTACATNTATTTCAAATTCGGAGAACTTTACCGGATTATTGAAAAGCTTGATTTTTCCCAGTCCGGGGTATTCTACATCAACAACAACCTTTCTGTACTTTGTTTGAGGATGTTCCAGCACTTCTGTTATTGTGTTAACCGCCCCACACGGAACGCCTGCGCTAAGAAGAATCTCTATCCACTCGTCTCTGGATTTTTCTTTCAGTTTCTCAACTATAATTTTTTCGAGTTCTTTGCGATGTTTTAACCTCTCCTGATTTGTGGCAAATCTTGGATCTCTCATCACATGTTCAAGGCCCACTGCTCTGCAAAAGGCTTCCCAGTGCCACTCAGTCGCTACCACAATGTTCACAAGCTTACCGTCGCCAGCCGGATACGGTTCGTAGGGTGTTGCCAGGAAATACTTCGATCCCATCCTCAGCTCTTCATCGCTCATACCCTCCACAATAACCATGTTCATCAGATTTGTCATCAGAGTAACTGCACAGTCGAACAGTGAAACATCTATCTCCATACCTTTTCCAGTTCTCTCTCTACTCAGAAGAGCTGCGAGAACTGCGTAAACNCCATAAAGAGAAGCAAGGATATCGGTTATCGGGACATTAACCTTGCATGGTGTATCACGAGTTCCCGTATAGCTTATTATACCTGCCTCACCCTGAAGAGTTTGATCAAATGCCGGTCTATCGCGATACGGTCCGTCCTGACCAAATCCAGAGACATGACAGTAAATCACATCTGGATTTACTTTTCTTACACTCTCGTAATCCACCCCAAGCTTTTTGACAACTCCGGGAACAAAATTCTCAATTATCACATCCGCTTTCTCTGCGAGTTTGAAAAACACCTCCTTCCCTTTATCGCTTTTTAAGTCGAGAGTAATTGACTTTTTGTTTCGGTTTACAACTGCAAAGTAAAAGCTCAAATCACCTCTTACAGGTATCCAGTGCCTTGCCAGATCTCCAACACCTGGACGTTCAATGTGTATGACTTCTGCACCNAGATCCCCCAAAAGGGTACCTATATACGGTCCTGCAAGCGCCTGACCGATTTCAATTACGAGTAAATCCTCAAGCGGTTTCAATTAATCACCCCTTAGAATCATTTGACGATCAGTTCTCTCCTGAACGCCTGTATTCCGGTAATTGCCCTACCAAGTATGAGTGTGTGTATATCGTCCGTTCCTTCGTACGTATAAACAGACTCTATATTTGCCATATGCCTTATCGGTGAATAATCGAGGCTTATACCATTTGCACCCAGCATCTCTCTGGCTGTTCTCGCACAAAATCGTGCAACTCTTACGTTGTTCTTTTTGGCAAGAGAAATTTGCTCAGGCGTTGCCTTTCCAGAATCCATCAGTTTTGCAAGTCTCCAGCAGAGTAACTGCCCCTTTGTTATTTCTATCAACATATTAACAAGTTTTTCCTGTACAAGCTGATACGCCGCAAGCGGAGATCCGAACTGCTTTCTCTCCTTTACATAATTCAACGCAGTTTCGTAACAGTCCATTGCTGCTCCAATTGCTCCCCAAGAAATCCCGTATCTGGCNTGATCAAGGCAGCTCAACGCTGGACGTAATCCCACTGCATCCGGAAGTCTGTTCTCCTCTGGCACACGACAGTTCACAAGTCCGAGTTCTCCAACTCCACCGGCTCTCATCGAGCCTTTCTTTGTTATCACATGTTGCTGGAAACCCTTCATACCCTTCTCAACGATGAAACCCTTGATTTTCCCATCCTCTACATCTCTTGCCCATACAATTGCAATATCAGCAATGTCAGCTTCTGTTATCCATGTTTTTGTTCCATTAAGCACCCATTCATCTCCTTCTCTCCTGGCAGTCGTNTCCATACTTCCTGGATCACTCCCNACATTAGGCTCAGTCATACCAAAGCAACCAATGATTTCACCTCTTGCAAGTTTAGGAAGGTACTTTCGTTTCTGCTCTTCACTGCCAAACTGCCAGATGGGATACATCACCAGACCTGAGGTAACAGCAACAAAACTTCGCAGAGCGCTATCAATTCTTTCAACTTCNTGACAGATGATCCCGAAAACCGTATAGCTCGCTCCTGGGCAATCATACTCTTCCGGAATAAATGCTCCAAGCATTCCGAGTTCTCCAAATTTTTTTCCTATCTCTCTGAAATTTAGCGGCTTTTCTTCGTGCCACGCATCTGCAACAAGTGGTTCGATCTCTTTTTCGAGAAATTCTCTCACTGAACTTCTCACCAATTTTTCATCGTCGNTGAGTAGCTCATCTACATTGTAAAAATCGACTCCTCTGAACATCGTATCCCCCATTAATTTTCGTTATAGTTCTATATAAAAGCATTTCGGAAATTTCTTTCCAATTACGAAATTGAACCAGGAGGTTTAAAATCGCTAAATTCGACGAAGACTTCGATTATTCTTAAATCCGGATTAAATCCGAGTTCATGAAGTGGTGCAAGGTAATTAAGACCGGCGAGGACTATCAATCTCGCCCTGTTGCCCTGTGGAAGGCTAAACTTTCTACTTGAAGGGTAAGACACCTCTATCACTCCTCCAAAACCTTTATTTCTTGCAATTTGCACTTCTTCCCTAACTATTTCAATTGCGTGTCTGCTAAAACTTCTTACCGCTGCAATCACCTCTCCTTTACCATCTTTCATACATCTGTACACTGATGTCAGACCAGACTTAACCAAGAGCCAGCCAGGACTCAGAGTTGTTCCTGAATAACTGATAAGTTCTGTAAAACCAAAAGGTTGCAATTTTTCCCGCACTCTTTCGCAATGAAGCAAACCGGCAAACTCGGGGAGGAGTGAGATTCCAGCATATCTCATAATAACATCATAGATTGTGTTTGAGATTACACCAATAGCAAAACTTCCTGGTGGCACCTCCAGACCTCCAAAATTCTGACCTTCGTCAGCTAATGCCACAAGATTTGAAATTAAAAGATCAAAATCCTGCATCTGGTGTACAACTTCAATGGCGTCGTCAAAATGTGTTTTATCGATCACCGCCACGTTGGTTGGAACGACCCCCTTCATTTTGTACAGATCAAAATTGCAGAAATACGCATTGAATTCGATCCTTTCTGAGAATTCTCCAAGTCTCTCAAAAACGCTTCTCCTTCTAAGCTCTTCAATACCTTTTAAGGTTATTCTGCTTTTTCCATTTACTGTTTTCTCAATTAATCCTGCTTCTTCAAGTTTCTTTAAATGATACCTCACCGTTCTTGACTCAAGTGATAGACCCCTTATACGAAGCTCTCTTGCTATTTCCTTTGAACTCATAGCATCTCCAGATTCTGCAAGTACACTGAGTATCTCGATACTCGAATCGTTCATTCAGTCCTACATTATCAAATCAAATATTTCAGTTTTGTGTCACGGAAGCTCATAACCTCATCCCCAGAAAATCGACCAATTCCCTGATTTCAGATTTTACTCTGTCGAAAGAAGTCTTCTTAAGAACAAATACCTTTTTTTCAATAATACCAGAAATTATCTCTGCATTGCTCTTCTGTATCACACCATCATCACTCATGTTCAGGAGGATCGCTCCAAGTTCTGCACCCTTCATTTCCAGATACTTCGCAGCAGTAACTGTCGATGTTATGGCACCGAGCTCATTTTTTGCAACGAGAAGAACCCTTAAATTGAGTCTGGCAGCAAGATCAGAACTGTCAAAATTATACCATATTGGTGAAGCCACTCCTCCTACACCCTCTAAGATCACACTATCATTTTCCTCCAGAATCGTTCTGGTCTTCATAAGAAGGTAGTCCACATCTATTTTCTTTCCCTCTATCTGAGCTGAGAGGAGTGGGGTTGCAGGAGTTTTGAATCTGTAAATGCTTTTTGCTCTAATTCCAAGTTTTTGCAAATAAGCTGTATCTGGCTCACCTGTTTCTACAGGTTTCAGAACCATAACATCTCTCCCCAAATCTTCCAATAGCTTTGCAATGGCTGTCGATACAAAGGTTTTTCCAACTTCGGTGTTTGTCCCCAGAACAGCTATTTTCATTTCTTAAATCCCCTCTCTCCAATTCCCCCTCAACTTATCGATTTTTTCAACAACATACTCCACTGCGTCAAGAATCTTTTCAAGATTCTTCATATCTATAGCAAGAGGNGGGACTACGAAGATGATATTAACTATTGGTCTGAGAAAAACTCCCCTTTCCATGGCATACTGTGTAATCCTATAGTTAATTCCATCTTCCGCTGTGAATGGTTCCCCAGTTTCTCTGTTTTTTACAAGCTCAATTGCTGCAAAGAAGCCAAAATGACGTATATCTCCAACCACTGAGTAGCGTTNCAGTTTTTTAACTCGCTCTACNAGAAGTTCNTCCTTTTCTTTTAGTTTTTCCAGCAGCTTTTCCTTTTCGTAAAGCTCCAGATTAACAAGTGAAACTCTGCAGGCTACTGGATTTCCCGTAAAGGTGTGACC
>Ga0180908_1100_pt1 | contig 22262 bp, 24 predicted proteins | sample Deesub1362A_J573_FD_124169 | JGI IMG/M metagenome (GOLD analysis project Ga0180908, IMG submission 124169) | Archaeoglobus sp. JdFR-41 | reverse complement strand
ACCCAGAGAACTGTTGGAAGAGATGCCCAGAGGATGAACATAACCGCTGCCCGCGTTATTGCTGAGGCTGTGAGGAGCACCCTTGGACCAAAGGGCATGGACAAGATGCTTGTTGACAGTCTCGGAGATGTTGTCATAACAAACGATGGTGTAACAATTCTCAAGGAAATTGATGTTGAGCATCCGGCAGCGAAGATGGTAATAGAAATTGCCAAAGCGCAGGACAACGAAGTTGGAGACGGCACGACAACAGCAGTCGTCCTCGCCGGTGAGCTCCTAAAGAGAGCTGAGGAGCTGCTTGATCAGGAAATTCATCCAGCAGTTATTGCAAATGGTTACAGAATGGCAGCATCCAAAGCACTTGAAATTTTCAATGAGATAGCAATTCCAGTGAGCAGGGATGATGATGAAGTTCTTAGGAAAATCGCTGCAACAGCTATGACAGGGAAGGGTGCAGAGGTTGCTCTTGAAAAACTGGCAGAGATTGCTGTAAAGGCTGTGAAGCTGATAGCAGAAGAGGAAAATGGAAAAATTGAGGTTAACACAGATTATGTCAAGATCGAAAAGAGACAAGGAGGAAGTGTCGAAGAAACCGAGCTGATAGATGGTATTGTACTTGATAAGGAAGTCGTNCACCCTGGAATGCCGAAGAGAATCAAGGATGCCAAGATTCTGCTGCTCGACTCCGCACTTGAAGTAAAGGAGACGGAAATCGACGCAAAGATTAGGATAACAGANCCTGAAAAGCTTCAGAAGTTCATTGAACAGGAAGAGGCAATGCTGAAGGAAATGGTCGACAAAATCTCCGGTGCAGGGGCAAACGTTGTTTTCTGCCAGAAGGGTATTGATGACCTTGCTCAATACTACTTGGCCAAGGCAGGAATTCTTGCAGTAAGGAGAGTTAAAAAGAGTGACATGGAGAAACTCTCAAAGGCTACCGGAGCCAAGATACTCACCGACCTGAGGGATGTTAGCAGCGAAGATCTTGGAGAAGCAGCACTGGTTGAAGAGAGGAAGGTTGGCGACGAAAAAATGGTCTTTGTTACTGGGTGCAAGAATCCAAAGGCTGTCACAATCCTCGTGAGAGGCGGAACAGAGCACGTCGTTGAGGAGATTGCAAGGGGAATTGAAGATGCGGTCAGAGTGGTTTCATGCGCCCTTGAAGATGGAAAAGTCGTTGCTGGCGCAGGTGCTCCGGAGATTGAGGTTAGTCTGAAACTCAGAGACTGGGCACCAAGCCTTGGTGGTAGAGAGCAGCTTGCAGCAGAGGCTTTTGCAACAGCTCTTGAAATAATCCCAAGAACACTTGCAGAAAACGCAGGTATCGATCCGATCGATGTCCTTGTAGAACTAAAATCAGCACACGAAAAAGGTCAGAAATATGCAGGAGTTGACGTTGAGACAGGCAAAGTTGTTGACATGAAGGAAAGAGGAGTTCTTGAGCCACTGAGAGTTAAAAGCCATGCAATTGAGTCTGCAACTGAAGTCGCAGTCATGTTACTGAGAATCGATGATGTCATTGCAGCTAAGGGACTTGAGAAGGAAAAAGAAAAGGGTGAAGGTGGATCGGGCGAGATGCCCGAGTTCTAAATTTTTAATTTAATTTAATCTCTTCTGGCTCTATTTGATTATTTTTGTCCTCAACAAAAGTTATATAGTTTGCAAAATAACTTTTCAAGTGTCTGTGGCGGAGGTATATGGGGTGTTTGCTGCCCCAAGTATGGTGGGTCTTTCCCCTGTTGTGGTGTTGAGGTCAGAGGATGGAAGAATCCTACCCATATACATCGGACTTGCTGAAGCTATCGCCATATATTCCGCGTTAAGAGGAGACGTACCACCAAGACCCATGACTCACGATCTTCTTGTTGACATAATCACCAGACTCAACGCCAGAGTTGATAGGGTGATAATAGACGATATAATTGACAATACTTTCTATGCAAGACTTGTTTTGAAGCAGAACGATAAGACAATAGAGATTGATGCAAGACCGAGTGACAGCATAGCCATAGCAGTCCGGCTTGCCTGCCCAATTTTTGTTGACGAGAAGGTTCTGGACGAAGCAGCAAATGACGAACTACCACCGGATTTTGTGGATTTCAGCCAGGTAATGTAATTGGGTGAACATTCCAGTTCAGGATATTCTGTGAATTTTCACTGTAAGTATGAGTTCATCAATGTAGTAAAAGTAAAGTTTTGAATTTCTCACAACAATTTTTTTTGGAAAGTCAACTTTCCTGATTAGCTTTTCACCGGCTCTTGACTGGGGTATTGCTCCAAAAAGGAGAGGATCGAAACAGGGTTTACCTATAAAAACAGGTGGAGTGTCATCCATTTTTACCTTTTTGACATTTCCTGCGGAAAAATAAATTCGAGTTGTGAGTTTTCCATTCCTGTAAAAATTCATCACAGCTGGGTTTCCCTTAATCTCCTCAATTATGCATACTTCTCTGGAGAGAGATAACACTTCCTCCAAATTTTTTTTACCTCTATTTATATATTTCCAGTTGAGATACCGGGCAATCACTTTTGCAAAACTTCTGGTTCTCCTCCCAGGCTTTCTCGAAGTTGTAAGCACTGTCATTTTCAAATTATATTCTGCATTCTACGAATTTTTCACCTATAAATCCTCTTAATCTTCGATTAAATTTCTCAGGTATCAAGATTCCTTTCAGAGTTTCTCTCGGTCTGGTTTCAGTCTCAGCATTACTCCCAGCATTACTCTTTTCAGGGGCATCAATCTGGTTTATTTCTGTTAATTTTACAACAGACTCAATTCGCATTTCTGAATCAAATTTTACAGCTAAAAAAGACCCACCCTTAGTAGTTGTGCAGTTCATTCCGTAAAAATTTGGCTCCATCAGACTGTACCACTCTCCGTATCTCTCTCCAAGTTCCTGACCGAAAAGAATGTTTTGAAGAGATCTGCTGAAAAATAGCCAGTCAGCTTCAACAATCATCTGACGGGGATATGAGGAAAAATAACCAACAATATCTTCCACATTTTCCTTCTCGTGTATCCAGTAACAATTTTTACAGCTCCATACGTATTCTCCAGCTGAAGTTATGAGCAGTTCACCTCCAAGTCTGTATATGAAGCATGGATAAAAGGGACAAAAACACAGTGAACAGTCCTGTCCTGCAAAATGGCAGGGATAGTATGTGCATTCATACACCGAACCCCTTAATCGTTCAATAGCCCCAAAGAGGTCAAGTAGCATTTTTTCTCTTGCCTCGTACATGAATCACACCTCTGAATCACACCTCGATAGCTTTGCAACCATATCCCCCACCTCTACACCAATATCTCTCGCCACAGGTTCACATTTTGCGGTTAACAAAAATGCAATTGAACCAAACCTTCGAAAACTGTCATCCGAAAGACATTCGTAGTTAGCCATACCCTTTGCCACTATCACGTCAGAATTCTCAAGTCTGTCGAGAGTATCATCGGGTAGCTCTTCTATTATTATCCCTATTGCGCCTTTCCCATTCGTTAGAATTTCATCTGCAACGCTGTCAATTCCGGCGAGAACAGCATCCTCCACTGTTGCATCGCTTATTATTGGTCTCCCCCTGACTACTACCGATAATCTCTCACATCTCTTTTTTATTTCATTCATCAGAATTCTGTCAAAGAAGATCTCTCCAGCATTGTCGGTGAGATAAACAACCCTGCCATGGCAGAGACTCTCAATTTCGTTACAGTCATCGATTTTTAATCCTATTTTCATCATTTTAGCAAAGTATCTGATCACATCTTCCTCCACTACGTTATGCCCAGCAACACCATAGTCAAAGTTGTTTCCAACAATGGATGCAATTACTGAGGCCCGAAATTTGCCATACTTCCGGGAGTAATTTTCAACGAGTTTTTGCACTTCATCCAGTGATTCAGATGCAATTCTGTTTGCCCTCTTTTTTACCTCTGCATAAGGATCTTTACATCCCAGAATTTCGTAAACTCTCCTGTGAATGGTTGTTGCCAGATGTGCGTTAATTGGCTTCTCTGCAAATCTGGTTGCGAGTATTTTCAGAGCTTCGTCCACACACCTTGAAATCAGTTCTTCATCCATTGTTGCAAATCTTGCCTCATAGTAAACACGACCGAGCAAACATGAAGGACATATGGGAGATATTTTCATCCTCAACGCCTATTTCTTCCTGAATAATAAGCTTTTCCGCCTGTACTGTTTCTCAAGCTTTCCGACCAGCTCTCCAGCGAGTGCTGAATCTTCCCTGCCGGAACAAGTATGGCTCCATCAACACCCCTCAACAGCACACCCTTTCCCTCATAGTACAGACGAACGGTCAGGGCACCAATTACGGCGTCAATTGCATCATGGCTAAGCTCTGGAATATCTACATAACTCATGAGTCGTTCTCTAATTTTTTCTAGGCCGGATTTCTTCTGTTTTTTCTCATTTGGTGCGAGATCAAGAATTACACGTGTTGCGTACGGGTAAACCTCAAATACCTCCATTCCTGCCTCTTCAAGTTTTTTCGCAATTTCCATGCCCCTCTCGACCACTTTCCTGAAAAATTCAGCCCCTGAAGGAAACAATCGTATACCCATTTTAAGCAGCAACCTCTCACACTCTCTGAAGCTTCCCTCCACCGGATAAGAAAGGGGAGCATCAACTCCCGCAGCTGTGGGTATGCGCTTCGAGTTTATGAATTCCGACACAAATTCGGAATATTCTCCTATAAACTCAAGAGTTTTTCCTTTAATGACAGCTACAGTGCTTTTCTTGACTCCCACATCTACACCGCAAAATTCCTGTTCATGTTTGCGAGCCACAATAGCATTAATAAAAAAATTTATTAAAATTTTTAGGAATTGCTTTGGCAGAAACAATAAATATTTCATGACGTATAAATTTATGATGAAAATTCCGAGAAGGGCTTTGATATTCGGTAGATTTCAGCCCTTTCACTTGGGACATCTGGGTGTGATAGAATGGGCTCTCGACAGGTTTGATGAACTTGTTCTGTTAATCGGAATGGCAGATGAAAGTCACACAGTTCGGAATCCATTTACTGCTGGAGAGAGAATCTGGATGATCAGAGAAGCACTGAAAGAAGCTGGAGTGGGACTTGACAGAGTTATAACTGCTACAGTTCCAACCATGAGTGTTTACGTCGGTCACGCTCTATACATAGTGAATCTTGTTCCACATGTCCATGCCATAATAACCAGAAACCCGGTAATTGCTCAGGTTTTCAGAGATGTGGGACTTGAAGTTGTGCTCCCTCCAGAGTTTAACAGAGAGAAATACAGGGGTACCACAATTCGACATCTAATGCTAACGAACGGAGACTGGGAAACGTGCGTTCCAGAAAAAGTAGCAGAAATTATAAAGTACCTCAATGGGGTTGAGAGGATAAAACAGGCGGGCAGTAAAGATTGATTTTTGCTCAGGGACTGATGCGGTGGTATTGGTATCAACCAGCAAAACTTTTAAGCAATCTATCGAAAGTAAGTGCTGAACCAATATAAACCAATCATAACTGAGTTTCCTGCGCCGCCGTGGCTCAGCTGGCAGAGCGGGTGACTCGTAATCACCAGGTCGCGGGTTCAAATCCCGCCGGCGGCTTCGCGAGAAATCAAATACGGACCCGTAGCCTAGCATGGACAGGGCGGCAGCCTCCTAAGCTGCAGGTCGCGGGTTCAAATCCCGCCGGGTCCGCTTTTTATTTCAAAAAGTTAAGTTCACAATAAAGACTAAAAATCCTCTTCAAGCTTTTCAGCAACGATTTCTGCAACACTTACCTGACTGATCGGTCCTGGAATAGTGTCAGTCGATATAATATCTTCGATGCCAGCCTCCAGCATTCTCATCAATGCATCTGAGGCAAGAATGGCATGTGTACATGCGGCAAAAACTCTGTCACANCCACACTTTTTCAGTATCCTCGCTGCCTGACACACTGTAGCACCTGTTGAGATTATGTCATCAACGATAATTGCGTCTCCCTCAAGTTCAAGNTTTGGAGTTTCGATAATCACATTTTCTGCATCAATTCTAATTTTCCTCATTGTTATAATTTCTGAATTCACTTCCTCTGCAAATATTTCTGCCCACTGAGTCGCATTTTCATCTGGAGCCACCACCACAAGCNGGTCTGAAAGATTTTCAACTGCATATCTCGCAAGCTCTCGCATCGCGGTGAGATTACATGTCTCTATACCAAAGAAATCCCTTTCCTGAAGATGAAAGTCGACAAAATATATTCTTGAGATTCCGGAATTTCTGAGGATTCTGGATACAACCTTTAGCGGTATTGCTTCCCTCTTCAACCTCCTTTCGATTGTTCTTGCATATGCAAAATACGGGAACACACAGCTAACAGAATTTGCCCCTGAATCAAGAGCCGTATCGGNCATAACAATTGTTTCAAAAAGAGTTTGATCAGGTTTTGGATACATAGAGTTGAAGATTATTACGTCTTCACCACTTACATCTGTAGCAATTCTAAAGTAAATCTCTCCGTCTGGATACCTGTAAAGTTGTGAATAACAGATTGGGAACCCAGTTAATTTTGAAACTTTCGCAGCCATAACACCATTTGTTCCGGGAAGCAGATAAGCCATATAAGGAGTTTAACTGGATATTATATTAAACCTGCGTTGGGTCGTTGAGGTGTAAATATGCCTGAAAAAGACGATGAAAAGCTAATCCCAGTAAATGTCATCTTCAACCCAGTTGTACTTGAACACCAGTATTCTAAAGATTTCATCACTTTCGTTTTCAACCCAGTGTTTGTCTTCTGGTTTGCAGACGAATACATCTCCGGGCTTTGCATCGTAACTCTCCTCACCAATTCCAAGTTTTGCTCTTCCGCTCAGAATTGTGAAGATCTCTGTCTGAACCTTGTGATAGTGCTTAGGAACATTTGTATTTGGTTTTATTTCAACAATTTGAAGAAAACAACTCTCAGAAAATCTGTACAGATCCGCAGTTCTATATGCTCCTTTATCTTCCCATTCTCCAGCCACGAGTTTCATGGGCGTTCTGGCGGTAACTGTGTTTATTAATTAATCGCATGTGTTTGATCTCTTTAAAATTTTGGCGGTTTAACTACAAAATTCTTGAAGTGAGTTGATTAAAAAATCAGTTGGAGAATTTGTGAGAAAAGGTTATGAGCTCACAGCTTTCATCTGCAATCAGGTTGGGTACAATGAAACAGATGAGATTTGAAATAGTTGCAAAGGATGCTATGGGAAGGATATGTAGAATTGATACTCCTCACGGTAGAATTGAGACTCCAGCACTGCTTCCTGTTATAAACCCCAACATACCTTTTATTGCAGCCAAAGAAATGGAAAAGCTGGGAGCACAGGCAGTTATTACAAATGCATATATAATCTATCGAACCATGCGTGAAGAAGCTCTTAACAATGGTGTACATTCCATCCTTTCCACCGATCTTCCGGTGATGACAGACAGTGGAAGTTATCAGCTACTTGTATATGGAGACGTTGAGATAACAAACAAGGAAATCGTGGAATTTCAAAAGGCAATTGGTTCAGACATCATCGTACCACTTGACATACCCACACCACCAGACGCTGATAGAAGTACAGCGGAAAGAGATCTGGAAATAACCGCTGAACGGGAGAGAGAAGCTGCTGAAATCGTCTCTTCAGAATCTTTACTTCTTGCATTACCTGTACAGGGCTCAACTCACTCAGATCTAAGAAGAAAGTCCGCAGAAATCGCTAAAAAGATTTCAAAAGAGATCGCAGGGGACATATTCCCTGTTGGTGGTGTGGTTCCGCTCATGGATGCCTATAGATTCAGAGAACTCGCCAAAATTGTTCTCGAGGTTAGAAGTGTCATCAGAGTAGAGCCAGTTCATCTTTTTGGCTGTGGACATCCCATGCTTTTCGCAATGTCAGTTGCTATTGGTTGCGATTTATTTGATTCCGCGGCTTATGCACTTTATGCAAAGGATGACAGGTATCTAACTGTTTACGGAACGAAAAAACTTGATGAGTTGAGCTACTTTCCCTGTAACTGTCCTGTTTGTGTAGATTACACGCCAGAGGAGTTCAGAAAAATAAATAAAGGTGAGAGAGAAAAGCTTCTTGCCAAACACAATCTTTATGTTAGCTTTCAGGAAATAAAAGTAGTAAAACAGGCAATAAAAGAAAATTCCCTTTTTGAGCTGGTTGAAAAGAGAATAAGAGCACATCCATATCTGCTCTCAGCATGGAGACAGATAAGAGAGTATGGAACTATTATGGAACTTTATGATCCCAGAATTAAGAAGAGATTTCTTTACACTGGAATTGAGAGTGCTTACCGACCAGCAGTTAGAAGACATTTAGAATGTCTGAAGAGAGTTGAGTTTGAGAAGGATCTGGTTGTGGTCTCTACAGATTTTGGTCAAAAAGCCGATTTATATCTTCGACCTGTTTTTGGACCCGTGCCAGCAGAGATGCTCGAAATCTATCCTGCAGGACATGCGGAGATTCCTGATGATGATTTAGTTGAAGGAGAAGCAATAGAAATTGCGTTGAAAAACCTGATCGAGTTCATGAGCGAACGGAAGGATTTGAGTTTTAAAGTTCTTGTATCAGGTGCATGGATTGAACATCTGAAAACTCTGACCTTACCGGAAAATTGTGAACTTGAAATTGAGAAATNATGGTGGAACAATGTTTTATCTNGAAAAAAGGGATGGACTGGCAAAACTTGGGAAATTGGAATATGAAGAATTTAAAATTGAGACCCCCTGTCTTCTCAAGTTTGGAAGCGAGATTCTGGAGAAATTTGATTATGGGAAAGCTCCATATCCAGTAAAGAAAATCGCTCCCGAGTTGTACGAGAAATTGAAACCAGCAGAACAGGAAATAAAGATCTTAACTGGTTTAAACACTTTAAGTCCCCGCGATTTTGTTAAGTCTCTGCTTGTTACCGAACTCAGGCCCGTGTTTGCAGTAGCAGCAGCAACCTCTCTTAACCTTCCACTGCTGGTTTATCTTGGTATAGACATTGTTGACAACATTCTTGCGATTTCAAAGGCATACGAGGGTGTATATTTCCTTCCAGGATTTGAACTCTCAATTGAGGATCTAGAAAAATTACCGTGCAGGTGTGAAATCTGTAGAGAATACAGCGTTTCTGAGCTGAAGAAACTCGAAAAAGAGGAAATGGCTGAAATCATCGCGAAACACAACACAGTCGTACTCGAAAATGAAGTTGAAAAGTGCCGTGTTCTGATAAGAAAGGAGGAACTGAGAAATTACGTTGAAGCGATGGTTAAACTGAATNCAGAACTCACTGCAATGCTTAGACTCTCTGACTTTAGTGTAACCTCGAGTCATACTGGAGTCTGTAAGTTTTTCCCTCGATTCAAGAGATCAAAATGTCTGTTTGCAACAATGGAGAGTTCATACCGTTTCGAAGTTAGATACTTTTTAAAAAGGGTTTTTGAGTGCTACAGACCTGAAACAAGAACTCTGCTTCTTCTTCCCTGTACAGCAACTAAGCCGTATCTGGTTTCTCCAACCCACAGAGAGCTGAGAAGGAGAGTAGAGATTAACATCAGCGAGATTATAATATCTTCTCCTCTTGTTGTTCCGCGAGAATTTGAGCTTATCTATCCTGCATCCAATTACGACACCCCTGTGACCGGTCACTGGAGCGATGAAGAGGTTGCATTTNTGTCATCGTGGCTCGCAAAGTTTATAGAAAAAGGGAATTTCGAAAAAATCATTGCTCACGTTGAGGGTGGTTACAGACGTGTTGTTGAAAAAGCTGTTGAGGGATATGAAGGTGTTGAGATCGTATATACGGCTGAAGAAGGTATACTCTCTCACAAAGCAATTACAAAGTTGAAGCAGGAGATTGAGAAAGTTAGGACCGAAATTCCGAAGTTTGATCTTTTCACAAAAATTTTTGAAAGCATGTTCAATTATCAGTTTGGAACTCGAGTTGATGAACTCTATGAAATCTTTGGGGGAGTTGAGGTAAGAGGAAGGTANCCAGATCTCGAATTTTATATAAGAACGAAAGAAAAGAAGAAGAGGAGTGAAAAANACAGAATTGCCAGAATCGATGTTTCAACAGGTTCTCTTGACATATACTCTCAAATAGCTGCGTATCTAATTGGCAGAGGTATATATACAGTTAGGATTGCAGATTTTGAACCTAAATCAAAGGTGTTTGCTTCTGGCGTTATTGAAGCTCATTACGAGATAAGACCTAACGATGTGATTGTTTTCCACAACGAGAATATTTACGGCGTGGGTGTTGCAGTTATGAGTGGCGAAGAAATGGTGGAGCGAGATGCAGGACTGGCTTTCAGAGTTAGGAGAATGTGGAGTTGGGAGTCAGAGAATTGGTGTATGAAAAATAAGGAGATCTGAGAACTCATCCAAAGAAATGTTTCCAGATTTTGTCCTTAATGTGGTTGATATTTTTCACAGCTTTTCCCTTCCCCTTCATCTCGTGAGCATCGCATAATGCAACTCCAACGGCTATAGGACTCTTTTTACCCTCAACAGTGACAAAAACAAAATCACCTGCCTTTATTCTTTCATCAGCATAAGTTATACCAGGCTTCATTATATCTGCTCCATTCATTATAAACTTCATAGCTCCCTCGTCCACTGTAACTTGATATTTCTCTGGGTTTAGTTTAATGGCACCATAGACTGTAAGATANTGTTTCCCATCATATTCCAGAAGAAGAGGTTCGCCATCTACCAAGATCACACTAATNTCATTGAAATCGATAACATCCATTGTTCCACTAACCTCGACACCCGATCTTTCTTTAATTTCGGCAGAAATCTTCTTGACATCTCTTTTTCTTAATCTTTTCATGGGCATGAATCTCTGTCTATGGTGGATTAAATAACTCTGGTGGTTTNTCTTGCAACTTCATCATTTTGACCTGTTTCTGGAAAGGCAAACCTCAGGTATTTAGTCAAACATACGAACTTGGGACTGTCTCGAAGTCACATGGTTCAAGCGGGTTAAGAGTTAATTCTGGATGTTCATTGGTTGCGAAGAGTAGGTATCTGTATATCCTGTAGGTGAGCGCTGCATACCCATTCATAAAGTTTGCCAGCTCTCTATGACGTTTTCCAAGTAGCAATGTGTAAATGATCATTGCAAACCATAATGCACCAACCATCAAACCGAGAAGACAGAGGATTGCTCCATACACAAAAATGAGNGGAATCCTAAGCAGTGCTTCTATTCTCTCATTCATTCTGTCACCTCACTGAAGTNTTTGATAATCATTCAGTGGCGCTGTATTTATGTTTAATTTAGAAAATTTCAGGAATTTTGAGAACCTGAATGTATTGCGGAGGTTTTAAAGCAATTTTCCCGCTTTGTACTTTTAATCCGCTCTACGGAAAGTTGCGTTTTTAAGCTTTTAAGTTAAAAATTTTGAAGGCTAAACACGAAAATTTTATAAACTTAACACTGTTAATCAAAATATGGAATCAACTCAGGTTGTGGAAATCAATATCGATGACTTTCTGTGGAAATATTCCCTTGGGAGAGATGACGGAATGAACTCAAGTCACTTTTTGCGGATTAAAATCCCTGGCGGGATATTATCATCGGAAAAACTATCAAAACTTGCTGATTTGTGTGATGAATATGGAAAGGGATATGCAGAAATCACGACGAGACAGGATATCCAGTTTCACTGGATAGACGTAGAAAGGGGAATCGAAATTTTCAGAGAACTTAGTAAAATAGGTTTTACCACAGACCTATGTGGTCAGGCATTTATGGAAGCCTGCCACGGTGATGTTAGGAATGTTGTGTGTTGCCCCCTAACAGGTAAAACTGGAGGAGATGCAAGAAAACTTGTTAGGAGAATAACAGAGTTCTTTTCGGGTAATCCTGCCTATGTAACTCTTCCTCACAAGTTTAAGATTGCTATAGCTACCTGCGGACAGAATTGTGTAAGGGTGGAGGCTCATGATATTTCCCTACTCAGACGGGGAAGTGGATATCTGGTTTATCTTGGAGGCGGAATTGGCATTTCCAGACCGGGAATCAGGTTTGCAAGGCCTTTTGGAGTTATTCAGGAGACAGATGTGTTTGACTTCATAAAAGAAATAGTTGAAGCCTACAAAACCTTCAGAGTTTCTGGAAAGCATGAAGCCAGGTTTAAGAATTTTCTGGAAGTTCTTGGAGTTGATGCACTGCGAAGAGATATGGAAAAGAAGTTTGAAATAAAGAATTTTAAACTTGAGCCTGGAAAACCTTCAGAACACGAATTTGGGAAACAGGAAAATGGAATGGAATACTTTACGCTGCCAGTTGAGTCTGGAGTTCTTAACTCAGAAAAGCTGAGAGCAATAGCAAATGCCTGTGAGGATTTCAGTGAAAGCGGAGAAATTCGATTGACACCTTGGCAAAATGTGTGTTTCGTTGATATCACTGATGTGGATTCTCTGAAGGTGGAGCTGTCTAGATATTTTGATCTGAATGTTCCCCGGATGCATCTTGCCTGCCCCTCGAATTTCTGCGGAAAAAGAATTGACGCCAAAGGAATTCTGCCCTTATTCAGAAAAGTTGAGAAATCCGTGGCAATCAGTGGATGCAGCAACGGTTGTGCCTGTCACATTATGGCTGAATTTGGATTATGTGCTAAATTCCGAAAAGGCAAGCAGCTATTCGACGTTTACAGCAATGGAAAGCTGATTGCAGAAAATCTGACTCTGTATCAGACCGTTGAACTTGCTGGTGGTGGCAATGGAGTTAAAACTGGTTAAGACAGGAGATGAATACGAGCTGGACTGCAGGGATCTTGTCTGTCCGTATCCGGTTCTTCTGACTAAACTTGCCATGCAGAGAGTTGATAGGCTGACAGTGATCACGAACAATCCTCCTTNGGTTAAAGATATTGAGGTAATGGCGAAAAAAGAGGGTTGGAAATCAGAAGTGACAAAAGATGGCAAAGATTGGAGAATTAAACTCATGAGATCCTGATTCAGTTATAGTTCTACTTTTGTTGTCTTCATGTTCCATAATGCTTTTCAGTTCGGTCTTGACTCTTCTTGAGTACCCATGCGAAGAATCATCTTGACGGTATTGGGTGAATAATTTTATAAGTCATTTTTAGCATCACGTTAACAAAAATTAGAAAAAAATTTATAACAGTTAATTGTTGTAGAAAGTGAGAAGGGGTTGGATATGAAGGCTGAAATGGTTTACTGGGTTGATAATGTTGGCGGCACCACGGACAGAATCAGAGTAGAGCTCAAACCCTTTGGTTACCGTATGGCACCCGTAACCCAATGGAGAACTCTAATTGCTGAAGAAGATGTTGAGGTGAGAAAAGGAGAACCAGTGGTCATAAAGGTGAGGACAATTGAGGTACCAGAGAATACAATTGTTGGTCCTCTGCATATCATGAGGCATGCACTTGGCACTATAACAGACGTCGTGGAGTGTGGAATTCCGGGAAGGGTTGAAGAGAGCAAGTGTATAGATCAGGTATTGTTTGTGCCCATAGATGATGGAACTGTTAAAGCGGGAGACCTCGTTGGGGTTTTGAAGGTTTTCTTCATAAGAACCGGACTGCTTTCCAAGATATTCAGACTTGGTCCACCAAAAGTTGAGCTGAGGGAAGAAATCGAAGAAGCAAATCTTACTTGGAGAGATAATGGAAATATTTACCGTGAAACGATTGAAACAAAGGTTTTTGGTTATACAAGAAGTCATATTGGCGTGTGGGAGTTACTGATAGCAGACGAAGACGTGAGAGTTAAAAAAGGTGAGATTGTAAGAATAAATATAAAAGAAGTAAAACTACCCCCCAATACGGTTGTTGTACCTCTGGCATTTATGAGAAATGCTTACGGCTCTGTACTTGATGTTGTCCAGCTCGGTAAACCTTCCAGAGTTGAAGATGAGAAAAAGATCCAGCAGGCTGTGTTTCTACCAATTGAGGATGGAAAGATAGAAGAAGGAGATTTGATCGGTGTTATAAATGTTTACTATGTCGGTGTGAAGGACGCAAAAAGTGTTATCATGGAGAGGGAACCGCAAAATGTAAATCTTGTTTACAGAAGCGGTGGTGGAATCATAAAGAAAAAGGTTACTGTGGAACCATTTGGTTACAAGAGGGCACCAACTGCAAGCTGGGAGGTTCTGATAGCTGATGAAAATAAGAAGGTGAGTTATGCAGAACCATGCGTTCTGAAAATCAAAAAAGTTAGAATACCAAGAAATACGATTGTTTATCCACTCAGTATTATGAGACATGCCTACGGGACTTTTGTTGACCTCTATGCAGATATTCCACTCCAGAAAATTGAGGAGGAAAGAATTGCCAACAGGGTTGTTTTCTATCCGGTTGCTGATGGCCAGGTTAGGGAGGGTGAAATACTTGGCATCATAAATCTGTACAGCGTGGAGGTTGGCACNCTCACAAAAACCAAACAATGGCTGGATGGATGGCTTGACCAGATGGGCGAAGCATTTGCTGAAGCAGACTGGCCCATGTGGTGATATTTAGAATTGTTTAATTTTTTTAGCCTCACTCACCAAATGCGCCAAGAATCAGAGGCCTCACTGCAGCGAATACNAGTTCAAGAATGACGATAATTGCAAGGATTCTGTATATTCCACTGAATTTTGGTAGTATGCTTAGTATTCCAATAATTGGCGCCAGAGCGAGGATAAACAGGGAAAAAATCGCAACATTGTCTGGGTGTATGGGATTCAGGAACTCTGAGTATCCNTGAATCTCTGCTCCTGTATTCTCCTTCCAGAACTCTGTTGCTGGTAGATGCCAGGTTTCAACGACTCTGTCAGGTTCGACAAATGGATCAATGTCCAAGAAATACATCGTTGATGAGATCAGTAATAGCAAGAGTCCAAAAGTTGTTGTCCACCTTACAACACTTGCGAATCTCAGGTATTCCTCCTCGATTTCAACGTCCATTTTCATCACCCTATATTATATCCAGTCCTGCAAGACCCTTCTGAATGTCCAGAACAGCTGCAAGAAGCATTATTGCGAGTACTGCGAGCCTTATTATTCTTGGTCTTACTCTTTCGGCTATCATAGCTCCGATTCTGGCACCAATCGTAACACCCATTACAGATGGGACTATAATTAGAGGCAAAACGGCTCCTTTTGCGATATACACCCACAGTGCAGCTGAATCATTGAGTGTTATAATGAGCATGCTTGTTGATACTGCAACTCTCAGAGGTGCACCCATTACCAGATTCAAAACAGGAACGTTTGCCCATCCCGCCCCAAGACCAAACATTCCTGCGATTATACCTACACCTGCAAAGGCGGGTAGAGAATATGGAAATCTCGTTAGTCGGTATTCCACNACNTCATCTCTGGAGGGTTCATACCATCTTCCGGTAACGTCAAGCTTGATAGAAATTCGATCAAATTTATCAACTTCTGGGAATTCCACCTTCTTACTTTTAATCATCACAAGAAAGATGAAAAAAAGGGTAATACCCAGTGCTATGGTGATGTAGTGCTTTCCTTCAGGTATTTCATTTGTAATCCACAGACCAAGAACACTGCCAGCAATTGATGACATTATTGACACTGTGGCGATCACCATGGATGCCTTGAGATTTGCAAGACCCTTTGAAATCAGTCTGGGTGAGGATGAAAGAGCGGATGTTAAAGCTATTGCTAGACCTGCACCTCTTACAAAGTCGATGTTAAACGGGAAAAAAGCAGTTGTGAGGGGTACAAAAAGAACGCCGCCCCCAACACCCGAAATAGGGGCTATGATACCTATTAAAAAGGTGAAAATGAAAAGTACAGTCAACCAGAAAACGTACTCCATTTAACCACCATTTATTTTTATTACAAAATTCAAGATAAACTTTTTGATTTGTTGTGTTGTTTTCCTCTCATTTCACATTTAATCATGTGTTTTTTTAAATAGCAATCTATATAAAGTTGAAACCTCACTATTTTATGCTTGGAAATAAGCCTTCAGAGGTTGTGTGAAAGTGTATGGGATAATATGAAAGAGGAATCTCAATCCAGCCCTGAAAGAGGAAGAGTTATTCTTGTAATAGATGACACAGAGTGTGGGAGAGTAGCAACTGAAAGGCTTGTATTCCTTGGTAAAGCTGGGTTCAGGGCTGATGTATATCTTATTTTTTGTATCGAGGTTGAAGTTCCTCCTGTTGCCTCCCATAAAAAGGAAGTGCAAATCTTTACGAGGATGAGATTAAGGGCATCGAAATTCGTTGATTTTTACAAGGATAGACTCGTGGAAGTAGGCTTTCAGGTGAGACAGGTTAAGATCTTCTTCGGTAGCGTAGCTGAAGAAGTTTTGAGGCTTGAAAAAGTGCTCAACCCCGATTTCATTATCTTTGGTATGAAGAAAAAGAGCTTTTTTGAACGACTTTTGCATGGTGACCCGTATAGAGAGATAATTTTTGAAACAAAATCTCCAGTTGTTGTGTGCAAACCGGGATACGAACGGGTTGAAGTTGATCCGGACGAGATAAGATGCACTAAATGCCTCTTTCAGTAAATTTCATAGATTGGCATATTAAATATGATATGAGATGGCATCTTATTACAATTTAATATCATGATATTTTTTTTAGTAAATGTTATATAGTTTTCTGGCTATCTAATCCCCAAACTTGGAGGGTTGAAAATGATTGAAATTGCTTGGTGGATGTGGCCAGTAATCCTATTTGTTTTTACGTTCTTTCTCGGGATACTTGCAGTAATGGCTGGAGTTGGAGGTGGGGTTCTTTTTGTTCCACTTGTCAGCGGTTTTTTCCCTTTTCATCTTGATTACGTTAGAGGTGCAGGTCTTTTTGTGGCACTGGCGGGCGCTCTTGCAGCTGGTCCAGGATTACTACGAAGAGGATTGGCAAATCTCAGGCTTGCGATGCCGCTTGCTTTGGTTGCTTCAACGTGCTCCATAGCCGGTGCATTCATAGGACTTGCTCTACCAACTTGGATAACTCAAACTCTTCTTGGTATTACAATTTTGGTTATCGCAGTTGTGATGGTAAAGAGCAAGAGAGTCGAATTTCCGAGAGTTGAAAAACCGGACACAATCTCACAGGCTCTGGGTATTTATGGAATATATTANGAGGAATCAATTGGGAGAAGTATAGAGTGGAAAGTCCACAGAACGCTCCCCTCAATTGGTATATTTGCGTTAATTGGTATAATCGCAGGAATGTTTGGTCTTGGGGCGGGATGGGCAAACGTTCCTGTTTTGAATCTTTACATGGGTGCACCACTGAAAATAGCAGCCGGAACAAGTAAATTTTTGCTGTCTATAACAGATACATCTGCAGCNTGGGTTTATCTAAACAATGGTAGCGTTCTTCCCATAATCACTGTTCCGTCTGTTCTTGGTATTATGCTTGGGTCATACGTTGGAGTGAGAGTTCTTGCTAAAGCCAAGCCAAAGACTGTCAGAAAAATAGTGATTGCAGTTCTGGTTTTTGCNGGTTTGAGAGCTTTGCTTAAAGGGGTGGGAATATGGTTGTAAGGGAAAAGGAATTTTATGATAGGAAACCTGTTATAACTGAAGAACAGCGGATTTACTCCTCAATACTCTATTATGGTAGCTTGGTCGGTATAGTTTTGCTTGTTGTGAGCTTTGGGATATATGTTGATGGAGTTTACCCTCCTTACGTTGATTATGAAAAGATTACAGAGTTGTGGTCAAAGGATACACATACATTTATCGAGGAGGCTGAAATGCCAACAGGCTGGGGCTGGATAAGTCTAATTGGTTACGGTGACATTCTCAATCTCCTGATGCTGGCTTTTCTTGCAGTCCTCACAATAGTATGCTACATTAGCATAATTCCTATCTTAATAAAGAAAAAGGATTTCGTATATGCAGCAATTGCAATAGCGGAAGTTGCCATACTGGTGCTTGCAGCCAGTGGAATTTTGCAGGTTGGACACTGAAAATTTTACCAGTACGGCCAGGGAGTGTAGAGGAAACTGTGTCCCATGTAATCTGGAAAATTTAAAATAAATTGGATAAGGGAAATCACAGAAAAAGCGGACTTCATACCGGATACGCCTCCTTTCTCCTTACAGTTTGAGCCCATGAGTCTATCCCTTCGTATCCTTCTTTTGCTATCGCCTTTGCCAGATCCTCCCTTAGTGCTGTGACTTTTATAAGATCAAGAAATGCGTGGGCAAAACTTCCGTGTATCAGTGACCAGTACATGGCAAGTATAACCACTCCTATTGAAAGAGCTGCTGCGGTAAATGGGTCGGCGTGGGGTATGGATGTTATGAATTTTGGCCACCAGTCAGGATCGTGGAATAGCCAGTAGTAGTTCAGAGAGGTTAGTACACCAAATATGCCAAGTCTCTTCAAATTTCCACCTCTGGCATGAGCAGATGCGACAATGGCTTTGTCGAGCAAGCCTAATCTTCTGAGTTTTTGCCGAACTCTCANCATTGGAACTGCCACAATCGGTGTCACGGAAACCATTGCCACAACCATTATCGGAAAGACGAGTGAATCAAGTATGTTTTTGACGTTTTCATCCATTGAAATCCATCCAAGTTCTACTAGGTAGCCTGGAATGGCCAGAGCTCGACTTATTGTTACCAAGAGCATGACTGTAGCCATTGCAAGTTTGATATAGTATTGTCTGACGTACGTGGTTCCCACGGCACCTATCTGAACACCTATCAGTGAGGCTGCAAGTATCAGGGTTGTAAGCCTGAAATCAACAGCACCAAGCAGGTATGCCCAGGTGAACGTTCCCGTAGAACCCATAACGAATGCAATACCGAGTTCCGTACCACTTGCAACTGTGCTTGAAGCTCCAACGAGATATATCATGGATGGTACACCTATGAAGCCGCCAACTGCAATTGTAGCAGCCAGAAATCCCGTCGCAAATCCTGTGGGTACTGTNAGCCAGAGTGACTGTGTTCTACCTGCAACTTCAAATTTTATCATTGGTGGAATTCTGAACTTCTCCTCGATTTTCTTTGCCAGTTTAGGTTCGGTGTCTCCGATACCATATTTTCTTGCCTTGAAGACATCTCTCAGGAGTAGCAGAGCAACTGATGGGAGGACAATTACGAATGCTATGCTTACGTAGAGATTCGTACCGGTTGGACCATAAGTTTCCAGTATTTTTTTCTGAATCTGAATTCCCATCTGCACACCTGCTATGGCTGAAAGCGCCATAACAGCTGCAAGTTTTGGGTCAAGCTGTTTCAGCTTAAATCTTCGATAAGCACCGATCATAGCCTTTGGAAACTTGTGACACATGTTACTGGCAACAGCAATAGGTCCTGGGACATTAATCGACATCATTCCCGGAGTTAAAACAAATGCTCCACCACTACCTATAAATCCACTGAGCATACCGCCAAAAAAGCCGAGAGCGAGGAGAAAAAGCGCTTCGAATGGACCGATGTNGATAAATTTATCAGGTGTCATTACCTCCCCGCCCGCTGCAAAACCACCCATTTCACACACCCCACATAATTATATGATTATCCATTACCGTTTCCTACGATTTTCTCCCTGATTGGGCATTTTGTTGACTTTTGCGGGTTCTGTAGAAGAATAATAAATTTTTTTATGATGCAACATCCTTTTTTATGTTACTATAGACTTGTGTATGTTAATGTATTAAAATGTAATAAACTAAAAAACAAAATCTGAAATTTGAATAAGAAATCTTTAGATTAAGTATAGGATAGGATTATTTATTTCACAACATTTTTATACCCTAACTTTGTAGATTTGGTATGGGTTCAAAGCTCAGAAGACTTTCAGTTGCGGTGGACGATAGGATCAGTGAAATCCTGGAAAGACTGTCAGAGGAGGAAAACAAAACGATTTCTGATATAATAAGAACCGCTATTATCACGTACGCTGAAGTGGCGGAAGAACCAGGACATGTGGAGGAAATAAAGAAGTATGAAGAGTTTCTGATGGGCAGAGATCATGTAATCGTAGACCTCGAAATCTGGATAGCACTCCTCGATTTCGTAAACGACCATGGAGATGAAGAGCTGTGGAAAACAATTGAAGATGTGGGGTATGAAAGTGGAATAGAGTTCAAGCTCAGAGGTCTGGGCTTGAGAGACGTCTTCAAGCACTTAGAATACAAGAACATTCTCAAAGTGAAACACGAGGATGGAGTGACGGTACTTGTTCTATCTTCCCGAAATGAAACAAAATTGCTCATACACTATCTGAAGGGAGTTTTCAAGGCGATGAACGTTCAAGCAGAGCTGATCCCGGGTGTGAGAAAGATAGTTGTAACCGAAATAAAGTAATTTTCAGGAGATCGTTCGGTTCATGCTCAGGTATTACTTAGTAGTATCATCAGCTTTATAGACGTCAATTTTTATGTGATTTTCAATTTGCTGTTGCAGCAGTTATAAACCTTTGAAGTGTGCTGAAGCGTTTTATCCTTCACCTGTATCAATCTCAGCTAAAATAAATGTGATGGGAAACCTCGATTCGAAAAAATGGGAAATTTTTTATTCAACCTAAATCTACGCCGGGTGGAGGTGATTGGATGAACATCATCGTCTTGGCAAAACATGCCCCCGATCCGGAGTCAGAGATCGCAGTGGGCAGTGACGGGAAAAATGTTGAATCAAGCGGTCTTGTTTATGACATAAACGACTGGGACAGNTATGCTGTAGAAGAGGCAATAAGAATCAAGGAGGAGAAGGGAGGAGAGGTTACTGTGGTTGGTGTAGGTACCAATTGCGATGATACGTTGAGAAAATGTCTTGCAATGGGAGCAGATAGAGCTATTAAAATACCTGTTGACACATCTCTTGATGCATATCAAACCGCCGAAGTCATAAAAGAGGCAATAAAAAATGAGAACTTCGATATGATCTTTGCCGGTCTCATGAGTCAGGATCTTAACAATGCTCAGGTTGGCGTNCTTCTTGCAGCAATGCTGGATCTACCATTTGCAACTGCTGTTACAAGTGTAAAGATCGAGGATGGAAAAGTGAGGGTTACAAGGGAACTTGAGGGAGGATATCAGGAAGAGGATGAACTTCCAACTCCATGTGTTCTTACAATTCAGAGCGGTATAAATGAGCCCAGATACGTCTCAATTATGGGTATAAAGAGAGCAAAAACAAAGGAGATGAAGGAAGTGAGCGTGTCACCAACAGTTTCAACAGTTGAAGTTGAGAAGATGTACCTTCCACCAGTTAAAAAGGCAGAAATGCTTGAGGGGGACGCTTCTGAAATTGCTACGAAGATTATTGATATTCTGAAGGATAGGGGGTTGATATAATGAGAGTGTTTGCAGTTGCTGAACACAGATTCGGAGAGCTGAACCCACTAAGCATTGAAATGTTAAATCTGGCTAACTCCATTAAGGGAGATGGAACGAGTGAGGCCGTAATCATTGGAAAAGGGGTAGATGAATTTGCCTCCGAACTCGCCAAATACGCCGACAAAGTATGGAAGATTGAGGATGATAGTCTGGAGCACTACAACCCAGAGCTATACATTGATGTTCTTATGCAACTGTTCGAAAAGGAGAAGCCGGATGTTGTTCTCATAGGGAATACAGCTGAGGGAGGTGAGTATGCACCTTATCTCGCTGCAAAACTCAACGCTCCAGTTGTAACTGATGTTGTTGGCGTCGATGTCAGCGATGGAGTCAAGGTGTCCAGATACCTCTTTCAGGGTAAGTTGATGGCTGATTTGAAGATAAAGTCGATGCCCTGTGTTCTGACAGTCAGACAGGGTGTGTTCAAGGAGGGAAGCGAGGTAAATGGAGAGATTGTTGAAGCAGGAATAAAACCGTCAAAAACACCGGCAAGAAACTTTGTGCAGTATATTGAGCCAGAGGTCGGAGAGATCGATATCACCCAGGCCGACATCATCGTTTCTGTAGGGAGAGGTATTGAAGACGAATCAAATATCGAACTTGCTCAGGAACTTGCTGATCTTCTGGGTGGGGTTGTGGCAGGGAGCAGACCTGTAATAGACAATGGATGGCTTCCCAAGGACAGACAAGTGGGTATCTCGGGAAAGGTTGTGAAGCCCAAACTCTATCTTGCTCTGGGTATCAGTGGTGCTTTCCAGCATGTAATGGGTATGAAGGACAGTGAACTCATCATCGCAATAAACAAAGATCCAGAGGCACCCATATTCGGTGTTGCCCATTATGGAGCTGTTGCTGATCTGTTCGAGGTAGTGCCAGAACTCATTGATAAATTAAGAGAAATGAAGGGTTGAAAATTTTACTGAGTATTTACATCTTTTTTAAATTAAATTTTTT
>Ga0180908_1063_pt1 | contig 23266 bp, 27 predicted proteins | sample Deesub1362A_J573_FD_124169 | JGI IMG/M metagenome (GOLD analysis project Ga0180908, IMG submission 124169) | Archaeoglobus sp. JdFR-41 | reverse complement strand
TAGTGTTGGAAAGTGGAATCGTATCTGTGATAGCTGCAAGTACTTCAGTGCCACAATCAACAGAAATTGAGAGAGAAACAAATCGCTCAAAATCAAGTACTTCCAAAACTTCCATTTGCATCCATTTTCATTACGGCAGATATATCAAGATCGTCAACANGTTCAATCCTGACCATTTAATAGGGTTTAGTGATAGGGAATATATTTTGATGAAGGATACATGAGATGCAGTCTGAATAGAGTAATTAACCCTTCGGTTGAGCGAGAATGCTGAAAAATCTGTTCAGATGGTAAAGTGGGGCTTTGNCTCTTCCAAATCTTCCGCATCCAACTGCTGGACTTATCAGCCCAGCACCTTTAAGCTCAGCTATCACAACGCCTCCATCTCTACCGTACTTCATGGACACATCAACTATATCTTCAGCGCAAATCAAAAGCTTCNTCGAAAGTTTCACAATTTCTGCAAAAATTCTGACATAAATTCCAGGTTCTGACTCTCCAATTGCAGCGAAGTATCTCTCCACAGCATCTTCCCACGAGGATTCACCATCTTCCGCAAGCTTCTTGAAGAAAAATCTTACAACATATGGAATTTCAAGATCACATCCTGTATACGTCCTCATATTCCACGACAGAGAGCCATAAATCGACGAAACTGGTATTGCAAGTTTATAATACTCAAACAAAAGGGTCAGCTCCTCATCAATTTCCTCTGCTGGAATTTTACCCGGTTCTGAATACCTAATCAGAAGTTCCGTGGCTTTTTTAGCGTATTCATCCTCACCCAAAATTTCTACAACGTTTTCCGTGTTCAGAACTCTCTTTTCAATTTCTNCTGGTTTCATCTTCATAGTATCCAGCTTCGTCAAGTCAGCATCAATCCATGATAACCAGAGCACCATAAGGGCAAGCTTTAACACATTCGTAGCACTCCTTGCACTTCTCCATATCAATCTTCACAACCTTCCCACCATTTCTTATAATGGCCCCAGGCACAGGGCAGACTCTGCTACACGTCCCGCATCCCTGACAGCCAAGAATTGCTATCATGTGCGAATTCACCTACTACTTCCTTCACCCTAATACAGAATTCATCAACAATCCTCAGAACCTCTCTGATCAGTTCAGTTTTGGGTACAGGCTTGTAAATAAAACAGTAACCTCCCTCATTAAATACTCTCTTTTCTCTGTAAACAATGCCAGCCATCAAAAGTTTTTGGAGAGACTTGTACACGCTACTTTCCCTTTTCTCCAGTGTTCTGCTGACATCTTCAACTCTTCCACATCCCAGTTGAGTTAAAACATCATAAACGCGTATGTCCATGGAGTTGAGTCCAAATATGCACTCCAGGAGATTTTCACAGTTCAATGTGGAAACGAATTCTTTCACTGACTTCATATATGGCTTCTGTTTGAATAGTTCACATTTATTTCAGCATCACTGCTGCTAAGATGCTGAAATTTTATCCAGTGCTTTCTGAATCTCTTCTCTTACAGCTTTTTCGGGCATTGCACCTATGAACCCTCCAACAACCTTTCCTTTGTAGAAGAACAGGACTGTTGGAATACTCGATATACCAAATTCGAATGCCAGTTCCTGATTTTCATCTACGTTAAGTTTGTAGAACTCTACTCTGCTGTCCATTTCCTTTTCAAGTTTTTCAAGCACTGGGCTGATGTATCTGCATGGCATACACCAATCAGCGTAGAAATCAACTACTACCAGCTTTTCTGAATTTATAGCTTTCTCAAAATTTTCAGTGTTAAGCTGCTTCATTCACAACACCTCCTTTCAGTCTCCTTATGAGCATTTTCAGTTCCCTCTCATCGGGAACTCCAACAAATATAAACTCATCGTTTACGACAATAGCAGGAACAGCCCTTATCCCGAATTTTAGAGCCTCCTTCATACCCTCATCAGTATTAACTGGGAACTCAAGGGCAACTACACCCTCTTCTCCAACTACCTTCCTTACCACCTCTGCTGCTCTCGGGCAGTACGGGCAAGTAGGAGACGTAAATAACTTCACTACTACCATTTCATATCACCTCATCTTCCTTATTTCAGAGTCTTTATTCAGTTATTTGGAATGGTTGAGTTAAAAAGAAATTACCAGTTTTGACAAAATTAGTAAAAACCGATGTCAGGCGTATATAGTTAAAATATCGCCGTCCTCAAGGATGTGTTCAAGGCCAACTCTCTGACCTTCAAACTTTACAGATCTACCCCAGATTCTGGCGTATCTGAAATTATTCAGAAAATCCTTATGAAGTCTGCGACACACATCCTCAACTCTTGCTCCTCTTCTTAGAACCATCGGTTCATCCAGATTTGGTTTACCCCCTGGTGGCTTTAGATACACTCTTATTAAATCCAGTTTTCGAAAGATGGCTTCTTTAAGCTCATCTATATTAATACCCCTCTTTGCNGAAATTTTGACAGCTCCATCTGCCCTGACATCCATCAGATCCACTTTATTAATGACTGTCAGGGAAGGGATGTAAACTCTATTTCCATNGAGCACGTCTATGAGCCGCTCGATTGTAATATCTTCTCTAATTGTCACATCTGCACTGTGTATTTTGTACTCACTGAGGATTCCAGTAATGGTTCTTTCATCAAGAGAGAGTGGAACTGTGCTGCTTATACGTATACCTCCTCTCTCCTTTTTCCGGATCACTATATCAGCTGGTCTCTCATCGAGTCTGATTCCACTTTCATAGAGCTCCTTTTTTATAATATCAATAGTATGAATAGNAAAAACATCGGCAATAATGATAATTAAGTCTGCTGCCCTGACAAACGACAACACCTCTTTTCCCCGTCCTCTACCAGATGCTGCCCCCTCTATGAGTCCAGGANTGTCAACTATTTGGATCTTGGCACCCTTGTATTCGAGAATTCCTGGAACCGGTCTGAGTGTTGTAAAATCATAGTCAGCAACCTCGCTTTTGGCTCCAGTCAGTNTGTTAAGAATTGTGGACTTCCCCACAGATGGGTATCCCACAAGTACCGCAGTAGCATCACCCTCCTTTTTGACGGAGAAAACTCTCCCAGCNGTCTTCTTTCTCTTCTTTTCGGCCTCCTCTCTTAGTCTTGCAAGTTTGGCCTTTAAACGTCCTATGTGATGTTCTGTCGCTTTGTTGTAAGGAGTCCTCTTCAACTCCTCCTCTATTCTCCTTATCTCCTCTAAGATACCCATTTGCTTCTCCTCCAACTTTGGTGAATAAATTCTTAACTCATCAGTAAACCGAAAGAGTTTGGAGGAGGTNAATAAACCGCAATCGATTAATAACCTGCCNAAAAGTTCACTTGTGGATGTAGAGGTACTGAAACTTGACATGCCACTTGAAAGTGGTGGCGAGATATTTGTTTATCTTGTTAACTCAAGTGTGCTTATTGATGGGGGCTTCTGCTCCGCTGAACAGGCTGAACAAATAAGCAAATTTACTGAGAAGTTCGGTAAAGTTGACAAGGTTCTTATTACCCACCATCATATTGACCACGTTGGTTTAATCTTTTTCAAGCCTGTTCAAGCTTACATACATCAGAATGAAGTGAAGTTGCTCGAAGTTTACACTCACCCTGACAACTTTCTGAAGTTCTACCTAAAATACTGCAAAGAATACGGAGTTCCAGAAAAGTACACAGCCTTTACAAAAATACTCTCGTCCATGAAACTTGCAGTAAAGGCAAGAATAGAAACTCTCTCAGATGGAAATGAAATTTATGGTTTTAAAGTTATTCACACTCCCGGTCACACTCCGGGACATCTCTGCTTTTACCGGGAGGGAATCCTTTTTTCTGGAGATACAGTTCTGAGTGACACAACACCTCACATAAGCCCCTATCCGTATTTTCCTGGTAGAAATCCAGTAGAAGACTATCTTAAGTCACTTCAAAAACTCATGAAACTTGATCTGGAAATCATTTACCCAGCTCACGGAGAGATAATCAGGAACCCAAGGAAAAGAATTGAGGAACTTGTCGAACATTATCTCACCAGAATTGATGAAATTTTCAATCTTCTCAATAAAAACTGGAGAAAACTTGAAGACATAGCAAAAGAAGTGAACTGGTCAACTGGGGATTACAGCCAGCTGGATAGTTTAAATCGCTTTCTTGCAATTGGGGAAACTGCAGCGTGCTTGGAATACCTTAAAAGGGCTGGAAAGATTACAGAGGGNATTGTAGATGGCATTGTGCAGTTTAGAAAGTGTTGATCTGTGAGCATTTTTACTCAAATTAAATCATAAACTTTATTTTTTGGCTTNTGCAAGAAAAATTATGAGCTTTATCTGGAACCCTCCAAAGGAATTGGTTGAGGTCTCAAATGTGAAGGAGTTCATGGATTCTGAGGGCATATCAAATTATAAAGAACTTGTAGAGAAATCGGTAAGTGATATAGCGTGGTGGTGGGAGAAAGCAGAAAAAACACTGAAAGTTGAATGGTTTGAACCTTACAAAAAGATATACGACTCATCTCGAGGAATAGAGTGGACTGACTGGTTTGTTGGTGGGAAACTAAATGTCTCTCACAACATTCTTGACAGGCATGCAAAACCCCTTAGAAACAAACTTGCACTAATCTGGGAAGGAGAAGATGGAGAGGTCAAGAAATATACCTATCTCGAGTTATTCAGGGAGGTGAACAGGTTTGCAAACGTTCTGAAGTCTTTTGGCGTTGGGAAAGGCGATGTTGTTGCCATCTATCTACCCATGCTGCCTGAAACTGTTATATCTCTCATCGCTGCATTCAAAATAGGGGCAGTTGCCATGCCCATCTTTTCCGGTTTCAGTGCTGCAGCAGTAAACACAAGACTCGTTGATTCCGGAGCAAAGGTTGCTGTAACCGCTGATGGGTCGTATAGAAGGGGAAAAGAGGTTCCACTAAAATCTGAACTTGACAAGGCTATTGAAGGAACTGAAGTCGATAAAGTTGTGGTTGTCAGCAGACTTGGGAAAGAAGTGGAAATGAAAGAGGAAAGAGACATCTACTGGCACGAAATTACTGAAAGCAAAAAATGTGAGAGTGTTGCGATGGATCCAAATGATGCCGCTCTTCTTCTCTACACCTCCGGAACAACCGGTAGACCGAAGGGAGTTGTGATATCGCATGCAGGAGCTCTTCTCCAGAGTAGCAAGGAAATCTACTTCAATCTCGACTTAAAATCAGAAGATGTTTTCCTCTGGATAACGGATATAGGCTGGATGATGGGTCCCTGGCAGATAATTGGATGCCAGCATCTTGGTGGTACTCACGTGATATTCGAGGGAGCTCCCAACTATCCAGAAGAGGGGAGAATATGGAGAATGATTGAGGACTATCAGATATCTATTCTGGGTGGTTCCGCGACTGTTTTCAGAATGCTGAAAAGATATGGCAGTGAATTGATAGAGGAATACGATACGGAAAGTTTGAGGGCTACTGGNAATACAGGAGAACCGATAGATCATGATACTTGGATGTGGCTGTTAAAGGATGTTGGAAAGGAAAGGTGTCCAATCATCAACCTCTCCGGTGGAACTGAAATCTTTGGATGTTTCCTACTTCCCTCACCTGTTATGCCTCTCAAACCAACGACTCTCGGTTACCAGGGATTGGGAATGGACATTGATGTGTTCGATGACTCCGGGAAACCGGTCAGGCAGCAGGTTGGATATCTTGTCTGCAAGAAACCTGCACCTTCAATGACAAGAGGATTCTGGAACGACCCCGAGAGATACATCCAAACGTACTGGAGCAGGTGGAGAGGGGTGTGGTATCATGGGGATTGGGCTTACATAGATGAGGATGGCTACTGGTATCTCCTTGGTAGAGCAGATGACGTTGTGAAAGTTGCTGGAAAGAGAATGGGTTCGGCAGAAGTGGAGACGATCGTCAACTCCCACAAGGCCGTTCAGGAATCTGCATGCATAGGTGTGCCTCACGAACTGAAAGGAGAAGTTCTCTGGATATTTGTCACTCTAAAACCTGGATTCGAGGAGAATGACGAGATACGGAAAGAAATAGAGTCGCTCATCGTTGAACAGCTTGGAAAACCATTCAAACCTGAGAGAATAATATTTGTACCGGATTTGCCAAGGACGAGAAGTGGCAAGATTATGAGGAGACTCATAAGGTCAATTGTCGCTGGAACGGAACTTGGTGATACCTCTGCACTTGAGAATCCGGAGTCTCTGGAGAAGATCAGGCAGGTGCTGAGTTAAATTTTTCTTGTTTATCTGCTTTCTTGTTCCCTTGTTTTTCGATTAAATATTTTTCAATACGCTTTGATACACCACAAGTCTCATAAACATAACCAATGAGTGTTTAGTGGCATGTGTCCGGAAGTGTCCGGGCGCAGAAAAAATTCAGGTGAGCAACTCTGCCGGGGTTGCAGAGAGGCACTGCGCCAGCCTTGAGAGCTGGTGCCCGCAAGGGCGCGTGGGTTCAAGTCCCACCCCCGGCGTATTTGATACATTATTTATATTTCTGAAGGAGAAGAACTTATCAGAAAGCAACTTTTTCGTCGGAATTACTCGATACATGAGTCCTCGGCATTTTATTCCGATGAGTTGTTGATGTTTTCAAGAAGCAAAATTTAAAAATAAGCAATAACTCCATAGCTCCAATGCTTCCAATGAATTTCGGGGTTTATGCAACAGCCCTTGGAATGGGCGGTGTATTTGCAACTCTCTCACTTATAGCCTTTCTCATGTGGATAATGGGTAGAGTTTTTGGTGAGCAGGTTACTGAAAGGATAAAAGAAAAGATAAAAAAACAAGAATTAAAGACCAGTTTCACAGAAGCTGAACTTGTGGCCCTCGTAGCTGCAATAAAGCAGTATGAATCCAAAAAAGTTCCTGAAATGAGAACTTCCACATCTTGGAGGAATGCAGGTAAAATTGAAGGATTGAGGTGGTATAAGTGAAGTACTACAGAATTAGAGTTGATGGTGTTGAGTACAGGGTTGGCGTTGAAAAAATTGAGGAGGGTGTTTACAGAATAAAGCTTGGAGACAAAGAGGCGGAGGTTTTCGTNGAGGAGAGTTATGAGAGAGGAATGGAAAGAATTTATCGACAGGAAACTGAAGAAGAGCCGGTAATCATTGAAAAGGTTTCTGAAAAAGTGGAAAAAATAGAAGCTGAGGAGGGCATCGTAACGGCAATGCTACCAGGTGTTGTTGTTAAAATCCTTGTTGCTCCGGGTGACAGAGTTGGAGTTGGAGATCCAATAATGATTGTAGAATCCATGAAAATGGAAAACGAAATCGTAAGTCCTATTGAAGGGACTGTGAGGGAGATAAGGGTAAAAGAAGGACAGAGAATCGAAGCAGGTGATGTTCTTGCGGTGATTGGATGATAGGTTTCCCGATGCAGGATTTTTTGGGAAACTTCGTGATGATAGGTGTTGCTCTCTCTCTGATCTACTTGGGTATTTTCAGAAAGATGGAGCCTCTTTTACTCGTTCCTATTGGGATTGGAGCTCTGCTCGTCAACATTCCCTACAGCGACCTTGCCGAGGAGGGAAGCATTTTTGACCTGATGCTGAAATACTTGATTTACACAGAAGTTACACCACTTCTCATTTTCTTGGGACTTGGCGCGTTAACAGATTTTTCACCGGTTCTTGCAAATCCCAAAACGTTTTTACTGGGAGCAGCAGCTCAAATAGGCATCTTTGCTGCGTTGATTGCAGCTCTCTTTTTGGGTTTTACGCCTGCTGAAGCTGCCTCTATTGGGATAATAGGAGGTGCTGACGGTCCCACAACTATCTACACGACAACGATGCTTGCTCCCCATCTTCTGGCAGCCACCGCCGTGGCAGCGTACAGCTACATGTCTCTTGTTCCCATAATCCAGCCTCCTGTTATAAAGGCATTGACAACTAAATCTGAGAGAAGAATAAGAATGAAACAGCTACGACCAGTCTCAAAAAGAGAAAAAATCATCTTTCCAATTTTAACTATTATCGTGACCGGGTTTATAGCTCCAAAAGCCCTCCCATTGATTGGTATGCTCATGACTGGAAATCTGTTCCGGGAGAGTGGTGTTACTGATAGACTTGCCAAGGGTGCGAGTGAGGAACTGATGAATATTATGACNATTATTTTAGGTTTGACCATTGGTAGCACTATGAAAGCAAGCAGTTTTCTCACGATTCAGACTCTTCTTGTACTCACTCTTGGGATATTTGCATTTACTGCGGCAACAGCTGGCGGCGTTTTACTCGCGAAGCTCATGAATTTCTTCGTGAAGGAGAAAGTTAATCCGATGATAGGTGCTGCCGGTGTTTCGGCTGTACCTATGTCAGCGAGAGTGGTTCAGAAATTGGCTCTGGAAGAGGATCCTCACAACCATATCCTGATGCATGCAATGGGGCCGAATGTTGCCGGTGTCATAGGTTCAGCCGTTGCAGCAGGAATTCTGATTTCTCTACTCACATAGTTCAAAAATTAAAGATCTCCAGTCACAATTTTAGCTCCGTCCTCCTCCACAATCAGTGTGTGTTCCCACTGGGAAACGAGTCCTCTTGACACTTCTGCCAAGACTGGGTAGGCTCTGAGAATTCTATCTTTCACCATTTTTGAGAGAATTATCTCTGGAGCTTTTGGAAGCCACCGTTTTGCGAATGGGAGCGTTCTATATCTTTCCAAAGCAAAGGATATGATCTCTCTTGCAGGTTTCATTCTAACCGGTTTGGGNTTTATCAGGCTGTAGATCTCACACTCATTCCGTTCGGAAACCATTCCTTCTCCATCTGTTGCAAAGGGTTCAATAGCAATAATCATTCCCTCTTTTAGTTCCACACCCTTTTTTGCAGCGTAGTTGTATATGCTTGGCGGAGCATGAGCGATATATGGTAGAAGACCGTGACCTGTTAGATTCAGAATTGGCTTGAACCCGTAATCTTTAATGGTATTCTCAATGGCTTCTCCAATTTTTGTTGTGGAAACACCAGCCTTTACAACTTCTATGGCTGCTTTTAGTGCTTCTTTTGCTGCATTTACCAGATCCGAGTTATCTCCAAGATCAACAGTTACAGCCATGTCGGCAATAAACCCGTCAATGTGCGCTCCTACATCCAGCTTGACTACATCGCCATTCTGAAATGTTCTATCATCTCCTTTTCTGGGCGTGAAGTGAGCGGCATCACTGTTTATTGAGATATTGCATGGNAAGGCTGGGAGTGCTCCTCTTTCGGTTATCCCTTTTTCAACAAATTCTGCCACGTGAAGCAATTTCTCACCAGGTTTTATCATTTCAACAGCTCTCGAAACAACTTCCTGGAGTATTTCTCCAGCTTTAATGGTCTTATCGATGCTCTCTCTGTCCCCCATACTGGAAAACTGAAACCAAGTTATTTCTGTTTTTGCATTGAGTATGTACTCAGTTCGTCTTGAACCGAGCAGGAACACAAAATTCTCAGAAGAGCAAAACCTTTTTTAAAGATTAAAACTGGAGAGTTTACAGATGCTCGAGAAACTGGTGATACCACCGGATACGAGATTCGAGGAGAGAAATATAGTGGTGGAAGGGGATGTTGTGATCGGTCCAAACTCAAAACTTGCCTATGGGATCATAGCGAGGAAAGTGATTGTAGGGGAGAAAGTAGCAATTGAAGGTGATGTAATCGGAGAAGAAGTTAGACTGGATGCGTGGTGCAGTGTCAGTGGTAATGTGGCGTCACAGAGGGATGCATACATTGGCGAATTTGTCTCCATTGGTGGAAAACTGACAGTTTTCGGGGATCTGGAGATAGGGAGAAACGTTAGGATCAAGAAGGGTTTTGAAGCTAAAGGGCTCATCACAATACAAGACCCCATGCCGGTTGTTATGTTCCTATTTCTTTATTTGCTGATTCTTTTACGCCTGGGAAGGCTGGAAGACATTGAAAACCTCTTTGAGGAGGTTGAAGAACTTGAGTCTCCCTTGATTCTCCCTGAGAACACGTCCATAGACCTTGACAGGATAGTATCCTCCAAGGATGCTGAGGTTACGGGAAGCAAGGTCATAGGCAACCTCAGAGTTAGAGATGCTTACATAGATGGGAGTGAGATATTTGGAAGTGTGCGAGGGCGGGAAATTATTGTAGATGGTAGCATTGTTCATGGGACGATTGAAGGGAGAGTCGTTTATCTGGCTAATTCATCGGAAGTTTATGGCCAGATCAGAGCTGATAGGGTTTATATGGAAGAAGGTTGCAGTGTTGAGGGCAGCATAGTTGCAAAGGATGGTGTATGGATAAAGGAGAAAATAGAACTTCCTGCTACTCTGTCAGAAATTGAAGTTTCTGAATTGCCAAAAGATCAGCATGTAGACGAACTGAAGGTTGTTGAAACTATCCAAACAACTTCTGAAAATGTGGAAAAAGAGCTGGAAGAAGTAAAAAAAGAAGAGGAAAAAACAGAAAGCGAACTACGGGATATTACAAAAGAGGAAGGTGAAAAACAGGTTGAAACTGAGACGTCTGTGAGGGCGGATAGAGAAGATATGGAGCATAGAAAGAATGAAGAGAACGAAAAAATATCGAAAGGCAGGGGAAAAACCCTGGACATAACCATAAAAGAGATTGCAAAGGAAAATAAAGGTGCTGAAAATGGAGTGGGATCGGAAAAAGTTCAAAAAGATGTTTCCTAACCTCTACCAGGAACTGGAGGGGAGAGCAATTCCAACTGTTCTTGACCATCTTGAAGTCTGCGAAAATGAGGAGCAGGCTCTTGAGATAATAGATTATTTCGAAAAAAGGGGTGAAATAACAAAGGAGTATGCTTCATTTCTCAGAGCGAATATAAAGCTTCTCAGTTATCTTTTTGGAACAAGAAAGCGTGGAGAATACGCTCGGAGGGGTTTGATTTGATAGAAATAGGTATTGCAGGAAAACCAAATGCCGGGAAATCCACATTTTTTAAGGCAGCCACACTCGTGGATGTTGAAATAGCAAGTTACCCCTTTACAACCATAGAGCCAAACATTGGCGTTGGATACGTCAGAGTAAAGTGCGTTTGCCAAGAGCTGGGAGTTAAATGCAATGAGTGTATAGATGGCTGGCGCTTCATTCCTGTAAAGTTAATTGATGTAGCAGGACTGGTTCCCGAGGCACACAAGGGGAAAGGGCTTGGTAATGAATTTCTGGACCATCTGAGGCAGAGTGAGGGCGTTGTACACGTGATTGATGCTTCGGGTTCGACAGATGCAGAAGGGAATGAGATAGGAGTTGGTGAGAGGGATCCGATTGAGGATGTTAGATTTCTGTATCATGAGATAGATATGTGGTTTTATGGAATACTGAAAAGAAACTGGGACAAGCTTATGCGTAGAATAAGTATGGAGAAGAGAGATCCATCAAAATTTCTCACGGAACAGCTTGCCGGTCTTGGATTTAAGGAGTGGATGGTTAGAGAAGCAATCAAAGCAGTTGGTGGAGATGTAATGAAATTTGGAGATGATGAACTGAAACTTTTCGCAACAGAACTGAGAAAAAGGAGAATGAAGATGGTGATAGCAGCAAACAAAGCTGATAAGGCACCCAGAGAGAATATAGAGAGACTTAAAGAATTGCCTGAGATAACAATTCCAACATCGGCAGCCTATGAACTTGTACTGCGCACNGCAGCAAAGAATGGCTTTATAAGGTATCTTCCGGGGGACAGCGACTTTGAGGTAATCAAAGAACTGAACGAAAAACAGAAAAAAGCTCTGGATAAGATCCGGGAATTTTTAAAAGAGTATGGAGGTACAGGAGTTCAGCAGGTTTTAAACTCTGTGGTTTTTGATATCTTGGATTACATCGTTGTTTATCCTGTTGAAGACGAAAACAAATTTACAGACACCAAGGGCAATGTATTACCCGATGCTATGCTCGTGAAAAAAGGTACAACTGCAAGAGAACTTGCATACATGATTCATACAGACATCGGTAAACACTTCATCTACGCAGTTGACGCCCGGAGAAAGATGAGAATAGCTGAAGAGCAGGAACTGAAAAACAACGATATTATTAAGATTGTTTCGAGCGTCTAAAATTGTATTAAAAATTTTGAAGTTGTTGTTATTAAGTAACACTCTCAATTAAAAAATTAAGAAATAAGATAATTGCATGATATATCAGATTCCTGAGTTCAAATTAGCGAATAAGGTCACCGATTAGCTCATAATCTATGAAGAATCGTGTCAAATAGAATTTAGGTAAAAACCGATAAATACAAATATTTTGTTACATCGAGAAGCTTATCAGATAAAGCTTCAGACAACAAAATTTAGAGGTGTTAGGAATGGTAGAACGAAAGAGAGTTGAAATCCCGGAAGGTGCTAAGGTTAAAGAAAGTGTAGGGGAGGAAGCAGAGTTCCCATTCGACATTTCACCGATGTACGAAGGAGAGAGAATTCGAAAAGGTGACATGTATGTTGAACTTGGCGGTCCGACACAGGAAGCGAAATTTGAGCTTGTAATAGCTCTTCCAGAGGATCAGGTAGAAGACATGAAGGTCACACTCATCGGACCTGACTTGGAAGATATGGAGGAGGGTAACTCCTATCCCTATGCGATGATTTACTATATAGCAGGAAAACAGGTAGAAACTGATCTTGAACCTGTAATTGAAAGAAGAAACCACGACTTCCAGAACTACATTGAGGGATACATGCACTTAAATCAGAGGTACGATATATGGATCAGAATCAGCAAAAATGCTGTAAAGAAAGGATTGAAAAGTCTAACCCAGATTGCAAAGGCTACAATGATGCTGTACAAAAACGAGCTCCCGTTCATCGAGAAGATTGAAGCAGTGTATNTAACAGATGCTGACCTCGTTAAAAAGCTTCTTGACGAACTTGCAATGCCCATTTTCGATGAGAGAGACAAGAGAGTTGAAACTCTTCACGATGAAGACGTTGACGAGTTCTACTCCTGTACCTTATGTCAGAGTTTTGCACCAACCAATGTCTGTATAGTAAGTCCAGATAGACCATCCCTCTGCGGGGCAATTACATGGTTCGATGGTAGAGCTGCGGCAAGAGTAGATCCAGAAGGCCCTAACAGAGCCGTACCAAAGGGTGATCTTATCGATCCAATAGGTGGTGAATACTCGGGAGTGAACGAATTTGCAAAGCAGGAAAGTGGTGGCGAATACGAAAGAATAAAACTTCACAGCTTCTTTGAGTATCCTCACACAAGTTGTGGCTGTTTTGAAGTCATAGGCTTTTATATGCCAGAGGTTGATGGAATAGGTTGGGTTCACAGAGGATACGCTGAACCTGCACCTAACGGGTTGACGTTCTCAACAATGGCCGGTCAGACTGGAGGAGGAAAGCAGGTTGTCGGCTTTCTTGGAGTTGGGATTGCTTACTTTAGAAGCAAAAAGTTCATACAGGCTGACGGAGGATGGAAGAGAGTTGTTTGGATGCCTAAAGACCTGAAAGAAAGAATTCTGAATTACATACCGGAGGAAATGAGGGATAAAATTGCAACAGAGGAGGATGCAAAGACACTGGATGAGCTGAAGGAGTTCCTCAGGAAAGTTGATCACCCTGTGGTTAAGGGAGTTGTAAGAGATGTTGATGGCCAGAAGATAACTGATGGCTGGGTAGAGGAAATTGAGGAGGTAGAAGAGGCGGCTCCCGAGGAAGTTCCGGCTGAAGCTCCAGCAGCTCCAGCAGCTCAACCAGCTGTTCAGCCAATGCCACAAATGCAGATGCCATCATTCCAACTTCCTGCTCTGCAGATACCAGCTCCGCAGACAGCTCCTGCAGGAATAAAGCTGATAATAAAGGATGCAAAAATCACAATAGATAAGGTGATAATAAGGAAGGCTGAGAAGGAAAAGAAGGGTGGAAAGTGATGGCTTCCGAAGGTGAGGAGAAGAAAGTTAAGCTCATACTTAAGGGAGCAAGAATACATATCCCAGAATTGATTATAGAGGAAGAAGAATGACCGTAATCGCAGTGACAGGCAAGGGTGGGACGGGAAAAACTCTCGTTTCAGCCCTCCTCGTCCATTTTATTTCTGAAAAAAACGGTAAAGTTCTTGCAGTAGATGCAGATCCCGATAGCAATTTACCGGATGCGCTCGGAGTGGCAGAGGAGGTCTCAAAAACTCTTGGAGAGATCAGAGAACTGTTTCAGGTGAGCAGGGATGATATGGGGACGATGAACAAGGAGCAATGGCTTGAAGGAAAGATTTACGGCGAAGCTATTTGCGAGTGTCCGAGTTACGATCTTCTCGTAATGGGGAGACCTGAAGGTGAGGGATGCTACTGCTTTGCAAATTCACTTTTGAGAGGAGTACTCAGAAAATTGATCAGGTATTACGATTTCACAATTATAGACAGTGAAGCGGGGCTTGAGCATTTCAGCAGAAAAACGATTGACTCAGCAGACTACATAGTAGTGGTAACTGACATGTCAAAGAAAGGGCTTGCAACCGCCAGAAGAATAAAGGAGTTATCAAATGAGCTAAAACTGGGTTTCAAAGACATTTTTCTAATTGCAAACAGAATTACTGACAGAATGGCAGAAGAAAAAATCAGGAGATTTGCCGACGAGGAGGGTTTAAAGCTGATAGCAGTTCTACCCTACGATGAAAGCGTTGCTAAGCTTGATCTGGAAGGAGAACCGGTTACAAGATTACCCGAGGCTTCAGGTGTTTTTAGGAGGATGAAAGAAGTTGCAGACCTTTTTCTTAAATTTAAGATAACCGCGTAAAGAGGTGGTTGGATTGGCGACAAAGAAGTTCACTCTTGATGAATTTTTGGAGATCCTTAAAAAGTACAATGTGGAGGAGCTGGAAGGGGTGACAATCGAAGGTGATCTTGAAATAGAACTTGAGGGCTCAGCTATAGATATTTCTGCCTTCTCATCTCTGTATGCACTGCTCTCAGAGTTCAGTAATTTCCTTTACCACGCAAATATGGCTCTTGGCTACATGCAGAGACTGTCAGCCATGCTTGGGATTCCAACACCCAGCATTCAGCCAGCAGCACCACAGGTACCAGCGGCTCCGGAAGTTCCAGCGGCAGTGGAAGCAGTTCCTGAGTTAAGGATCCCTGAAAAACTCATCGAAGCTAAATTTGAGCCATATAAGGCTGAATATCCAGCCTCGATTGAGGAGGTGACTATTGGAGCTACTAAAGCCGATGGAGGCTCGAGAGATTATGTGGTAACGCTTGGTGGTGAGAAAAGCCTGGCATTTTATACTTTTGATGCGGAACAGAAACATCTCCCTGCAATTGCAATAGACGTCTTTGACAGAAAACCTATGCTCGCCAAGGCTGTGAGAATGCATTACGAGGACGTTCTGGAGGATCCGGCTGAATGGGCGAAGAAGTGTGTAAAGAAGTTCGGTGCTGACCTTGTTACTCTTCACCTCATAAGCACCGACCCCCTACTTGAGGATAAACCTGCAAGTGAAGCCGTTAAGGTTCTGGAAGACGTTTTACAAGCTGTAAAATGCCCAATTATTGTGGGTGGAAGTGGAAATAAGGAGAAAGACCCTGAAGTTCTTGAAAAAGCAGCAGAGGTAGCGGAGGGAGAGAGAATAATGCTTGCATCCGCAACTCTCGACATGGACTGGGAGCGAATAGCTAATGCTGCGAAGAAATACGGTCATGTTGTACTAAGCTGGACACAGATGGATATAAACAATCAGAAAACTCTGAATAGGTATCTTCTGAAGAGAGTTGAAATGCCCAGGGACAGCATTGTGATGGATCCAACAACAGCAGCTCTCGGTTACGGTCTTGACTATGCTTTCACAAACATGGAGAGAATCAGAATAAGCGGTCTTAAGGGTGATACTGATCTCAATTTCCCGATTTCAAGTGGAACAACCAATGCCTGGGGTGCGAGAGAGGCATGGATGATCGATTCTCCGATTGAAGGCGATACTCCTTGGGGACCAAGGGAGCTTCGAGGTCCAATCTGGGAAATAGTCACCGGCTTAACACTTTCTCTGGCAGGTGTGGATCTTTTCATGATGATGCATCCAGGAGCAGTAGCAGTTTTGAAAGAGGTATTCAACACTCTCGGAGGGAGAGTGAGTGGGGGTATCGCTGATCCGGGAGAATGGATTTTCATGGAGGGATGAAAATGAAAATAAAGAGTCCGCTTGAAGTTTACAACTACCTTCCGAGAACAAACTGTGGCGAATGTGGTTACGATACTTGTATGAGCTTTGCTGCCCACATTTTAGATAGATCGGCGAAAGTAGAAGATTGTAAACCTCTGGTTGAGGAAGCAAAAAAAGATCCCAAAATAAAAGAGAAACTTGACGAACTCCTTGAACTTACAGCTCCTGAAATTCTTGAGGTTGCAATCGGAACTGGAGATTCAGCAATAAAAATTGGTGGAGAGGAAGTTTTGCACAGACATGAGCTGACTTTCTTTAATCCAACAGCATTTTTCTACGACGTTTGGGATACCCTGGATGACAGGGCGATAGACGAGAGGTGTAGCAGAGTCGTTGAGTACAGGAAGTTTTATGTGGGCAAGTTTCTGACTCTTGACGGAATAGCTGTTAGATGTACTTCTGGAGATCCCAAGAGGTTCAGAGAAGTCGTTAAGAAGGTTGCTGGTTATGGAAAACCAATGGTTCTCGTCTCACTGGATGCAGATTGTATGAAGGCCGCTCTTGAAGAAGTGGCTGAAACAAGACCGCTCATTTATGCGGCTACAGAAGGCAACTGGAAGGAGTTTCTGGAACTGTCACTCGATTACAATGTCCCTGTTGTGTTAAGAGCTAAGGATCTTGATGTACTCAAAAGTATGGCAGCGACATTCAGACAGGCTGGGGTGAAGGACATTGTACTTGACCCCGTCACTGACCCCCTCGGCGAAGGCTTGAAAGGAACCTTTGAAAGAGTTATCCAGCTCAGAAGAACTGCTATTGCTGGAGAGGACAAAGATGTGGCCTATCCAATAATGGTAACCCCCATTGCTGCCTGGCTCATTGACGGAGATGAAGTTACGAAATCGTATTGGGAAGCTGTAATCGCAAGTATGTTCATTGTGAAATATGCTGATGTTATGATTTTCAGGAGTATTGATCAACACGTTGTTATGCCAACAATAACGCTCAGATTCAACATCTACACAGACCCAAGAACACCTGTACAGGTTGAACCTGGCTTGAGACCCATTAATGATCCCTCGCCTGAAGACCCTGTCTTCATCACAACCAACTTTGCTCTCACATACTATACTGTCGAGAGCGATCTTACAAGTGGCGGTATAAAGGGCTGGCTTCTAGTGCTGGATACTGGAGGTCTTGGAGTTGAGGTCAGTGTTGCAGGCGGTCAGTTCACCGCGAGTAAGGTAAAGGAACTGATTGAAGAAACAAAAATTGCAGAAAAAGTTAACCACAAGATACTGGTTATTCCCGGGCTTGCAGCGAGACTTCAAGGTGCTATAGAAGACGAAACGGGCTGGAAAGTTCTGGTTGGACCGATGGATTCAGGAAGAATAAAAGGCTGGCTTGAAAACAACTGGCCACCACAGGATTAACTTTTTTATTTCTTATCTGTTTGAGATTTTACTACTTGGTAAGCAGGTGATATATGTGACCTTCAAATGTGAGTCTCATCTCAAGTGCACTCTGAAATGTGCGTTCAATATTTCCTGCTTTGAAATGGAGGTTTATGCATCCCTGCTAAAGCGCCCCTTGGTAAGTGTGGAAGAACTCTCTGAAATTCTGCAAAAGGATAGAAGTACGGTTTACAAGGCACTTCAGAATCTGCTTGATAAGGGACTTGTTGAGAGAGAATACAGAATTCTGAGAGGGGGTGGCTATAAGTATCTTTACAAGCCCATTCCATTTGAGAAATTCAGGGAAGAAATGATTAAAAACATTAATGAGTGGGCCAGACGATTAATAGATTTTCTCGATGAATTCGAAAAGATGAACAAAGAGGAAATTGTTCAGATGCTGTAATTTCGGAACTGATTTTCAGGGTTTAAATGATGGATCAGTTATTCACTTGTTGAACTGACGCTAAATTCTGGGTATAGAATCTTATGTAGAAAAATTTAAATTTGCTCCTTTTAAAATGAGCGTGGGGGATGGATATGAGGCAGCAGGCAGAGGTCAGGCAGCTTAAAGAGGGCGGTTATGTTCTGATCGATGACGAACCGTGCGAAATTGTTAGCATTTCCATAAGTAAACCAGGTAAACATGGTGCTGCGAAGGCAAGAGTTGATGCAATTGGAATATTTGATGGGCAGAAAAGGAGCATTGTGCAACCTGTNACCTCAAAAATATATATACCAATAGTTGAGAGAAAGAGAGCGCAGATAATCAGTGTAAGTGGTGATGTGGCACAGCTCATGGATATGGAGACCTATGAAACATTCGAACTTCAGATTCCAGAAGAGTTAAAAGACAAGATTGAGGCAGGAAAGGAAGTTATTTACCTTGAATCACTTGGAAAGAGGAAGATAGAAAGGATGGCATGAAAGGGAAATGCATATAGACTGGTATTTTTCTCTTTCCAACTCTGAAATTCACCAGGCTGATTACATAATATTTGGNGTTCCTTACGACTCAACTCAAACTTTTATACCTGGTTCCCGATTCGCACCAAATGCAATTAGAGAAGCAAGCTGGAATCTTGAGGAATACTCATGCTATTTCTCATTAGACCTTGGAAGTGTTAGGGTTTGTGATGCTGGGAATATTAACTGTGACGGGAGTTTCAGGGAAATTTCAGAGAGAGTGAGTAGATTTCTGGATGGTATAGATGGAATCCCGATAGCGCTTGGTGGCGAGCATACCATCAGCTATTCTGTTGTGAGACATCTGGNTGACGAATACGACGACATCTGNTACGTTGTTTTTGATGCTCATTTTGACATGAGANATGAGTTCGACTCGAATAAATTCAATCATGCCTGCAATTTGAGGAGAATACTTGATCTTGGTGTGGATATTCTCCTTCTTGGTGTGAGAAGCGGTACAGCAGAAGAAATCGAATATGCTCAAAAGAATGGCTTAAAGCACATGTTTTCGTGGGATATAATGGAAAGAGGTTTTGCATCTCTCAGAGATGAACTTTCGAGTTTTCGAAAGCTNTACATCTCCCTTGATATGGATGTGTTTGATCCTGCCTTCGCTCCAGGAGTTTCAACTCCTGAACCATTTGGACTTCATCCCGTTCATTTTCTGGAATTTCTAAGGATTGTTGAGCCTGAGAAAGTGGTTGGTTTTGATGTTGTTGAATTGATTCCGGACAACAGTAAGGTGACCCAGATACTTGCAGCAAAATTGGTTTTTGAGTTTATAGCGTCAATGGAAACTAAGAAGTTGAGTAGAGAAGAATAATTANTCTGGACGCAATCGGAGGAATAAACTCAAAGAAACTTAATAATCAGAGTAGTGTAACACCTTACTATGATGGTGGACGACTTCTCATTTGGAAGGATTGTCATTGATGGGAGAGTGTACACAAGTGATGTGATTGTTGGGAGAGATTTTTTGCAGAAGAACTGGTGGCGGAGGGAGGGACACAGGGTTGGTTTGGAGGACGTTCGTAATATTGTTCTTTACAAACCAGAAATTGTTATTTTCGGAACTGGCGTCAATGGAAGGGTAAAAGTTGAAAAAGAGGTTATTGAAAGTTTTGAAAAACAGGGAGTGAAGGTTTATGTGAAGCCAACAGGGAGAGCGATTGAACTGTACAACGAATTACTGAATAAAGGAAAAAGAGTTCTCCTTGCTGTNCATATCACCTGCTAAAGAAATCCGGTAGATGATTTATAGATATTGTAGATGTTGTTATTGTGTTTTGTTCACAACAGAAAACCATAACATCTTTAATCTCCACGCAGTCGGTCAAGCATGCTGTTACGAGTTGGGATAATTGTTGTGGTTGTTTTGATGATTGCACCCGCTGCACTGGGTGAGACTGTAACCATAGATCTACCAGGATCTATTAAGGCTGGATCGAAGTTTACAGTGACCGTAATTGCTGATCAAGCATCGAATCTTGCTGGCTTCGATATTTTCCTGAAATACAATCCTACCCTTCTCAGATACGAGGGGTACTCGCTGGGTTCCGATGTCCAGTCATTTTCCATTAACTATGCTGTGACTCCGAGAGAAGACACTGTTGAATTGGCAGCTCTGACATCTTCACCTCAGTCAAAGTCCGTATCGGGAACCAACATCGAGTTACTCCGCGTTACTTTTACAGCTCTTGCAGGTGGAGAAACCCCACTGGGGTTTGGGGAAAAAAGTAAACTCATCCAGTACAATGGAGCACAGATCGTTGACTATGCAAATGTTGACTTCCTACCCGTCAAAGTCTCGATTGAGGGGGATAAGCTTCCTCCAGAGACTGCTGTAACAGGTGAGAAAACTGTAACCACAGCTCCGCCAGTAACGACCACACCCTCTACCACTCAGCCATCTCTTTCAGTCACAAAAACAGTTGAAAAAACAACTCAGGGAACTGAAACTCAAACACAGCCAGGAATTCCTGGTTTTGAACTCGTTTTAGCTGTAACAGGTGTTGTCACAGCAGCAATTCTTGGACGAAAACTTCAGCGATTGCAATAGATCGATAATTGACACTCAACACTATAGTAGGCTCTGAAAAATTTAAATGACTCTTCACCATCATTTGGCCCATGTATTTTGATTCACATTTCCACTCAGAGGGAATAGGGTTCTCGGAAATTCGAAAAATGGCAGAAGCAAAAATCGTTGAAGCCTGCAGNGTGGCATTTTATCCAGTTAAGCCTCTGTATGCAGAAACGATGATAGATCTTTTCAGAAAGTTAATCGAATTCGAGCCAAGAAGATGCGAAGCCGCAGGTCTCAAACTTCATGTGGCTGTTGGAATTCATCCAAGATGCATCCCGCAGAGTTACAAAAAAGCTCTTGAATTTGTGGAGAACATGGAAGTGGAAGGCTGGGTAGCTTTTGGTGAAATCGGTCTCGAGAAAGGTACTTCTCTTGAAATAGAGGTGTTGCAGGAACAGTTGAAAATAGCTGAAAGACTCGATGTTCCCTGCATAATCCACACACCCAGAGCAAACAAAAAGACAATCACAGAAAAAATTCTATCAATTTTAGAAAAAATGAATTTTCCGGACTCGCTGGCAGTAATAGACCATGTAAACTTTGAAACTCTTGATATGGTTTACAGAACAGGGTATAAAATTGGATTAACTGTTCAGCCTGGAAAGTTGAGTCCGAAAGACGTCCTTCGTATCGTAGAGGGGAGAGAGATTGAAAAATTTGTTATTAACAGTGATGCAGGATTTAGTGATTCAGACTTCATCGCAGTCTCAAAGGCAGCAAGATTTCTGGAAGCAAATGTGGAGAAAGATGTGGTGAGGAGAGTTGCATTTGAAAATGCAAAAGAGTTTTTGAGGGTTTGAAATGTCTGAAATGCGTGAAACTGTGAGGAAAAGACCCACGCTTGATGAGTACTTTATGGAAATAGCGGGGGTTGTTGCAAAGAGATCTACGTGTCTTCGACAGAATGTTGGGGCAGTGATAGTGAAAGACAAGAGAATTATCGCCACAGGTTACAATGGAGCTCCTTCAGGNCTTCCCCACTGTCTTGATATTGGATGTTTGAGGGAAAAACTGAATGTTCCAAGTGGGGAGAGGCAAGAATTGTGCAGAGGGGTTCACGCTGAGCAGAATGCCATAATCCAGGCTGCAAAGTTTGGTTCCAGTGTTGAGGGTGGAACGCTGTACTCCACTCACTGTCCATGCATCACTTGTGCAAAGATGATCATCAACGCAGGTATAAAAAGAGTTGTTTACGGAAAAAAGTATGCTGACAGAAGAGGTCTTGAGCTACTCGAAGAAGCGGGAATTTCTGTGGACTACTTCCCTTTTGAGTCAGAGATTGGATGACTAAAGTTTAGCTTTTCCATGACATCTGTTAGAACGGGGAATATATAGTGGCACTAAGGTCTATTTATCGACCAAAATACTTATAAATTGTTCATCAACATCGCCCAGAAAGGAGGTGATAGCATCATCGAGGTTGCCCGTGATGACGAAAGAAGTCATTACCTTCATTTTATTTCCGACAGATGTGTAGGCTGTGGTATGTGTGAAAGTGTCTGTCCGAAGGGAGCTATAATTGTTTACAGGAACGGTGGTAGATTTGAGGTGAATATNAGCGACAACTGTGCCGTCTGTGGTATTTGTAGTGATTTCTGTCAGTTTGGTGCACTGAGGTTTTTCTCTGATGGCAGTGAGGGAGGTTTCTTTATAAATCTTCTAAGAGATGAAGCGGGTTACAGGAAAGTAGATGTCGGCGCAAATTGTATTCTATGTTCTCTGTGCATGAAGAACTGTCCGAGAGATGCCATCAAGGTCATGAGGTATGTGGATCTGAAGAAACTGAGAANAGGCAGCATTGAAATAACCGAAGGCTGCATTGATTGCAGGTTATGTGTTGAAAACTGCCCAACAAAAGCCGTTAAGATCTATCACGGGAAGCCTGTGATTGATGAAAGCAGATGCATATACTGTGAAATCTGTTCGAGAATATGTCCGATGGATGTTATAGACATTAGATGCGATTCTTGCAGAATAATCTCTGAAGCCCAGAATGCTGTCAGCGGTGAAGTTTACGTTGATGAGGCCAGCTGCTCAATGTGTGGGATATGCACAGAGGTATGCCCAGTTGATGCCATAAAAGTCACAAAGCTATTTGAGGGGGAGCAGAAGTGGAGCAGAGAGAGATGTTTTGCAGAGTGTACAGTTTGCAGAGATGTCTGTCCGAATGAGGCCATAAGTTACTATTACGAACCTGCGAAGGTAGTCGTTTTTAGTGATAGATGCAACTTCTGTGGGGCATGCGAACGCTACTGTCCTGGTAAAGCTATTGAGATAAATCGGAAACTGAGCGAGGAACTTGAGGTTGAGTTCAGAAAGATTGCAAGAGATAGTGTCAAGGTAATAAAGGTAAACGAGTACTGCATTGGGTGTGGTATCTGTGAGAGTACGTGTCCACTTAGCAAGGATGGAAAAACCATAGAGATAGCCGGAGGGAGTGTTGTTACAAGAGAGAGCGCCCACTGTACAGCCTGCGGCCTCTGCATGCAGAATTGCCCAGTTGGCGGAATATCCATCGTTGAGATCATAGAGTAATTTTTCCTGTTTTTTCTGCAGTTTTTTAGCACTCCCAGTCTTTTCCAAGTTTTTAATAACGGTTTATTTATTCTTGGAATATTCTGAAAAGCTCTTCAAGTTTCTCAACCACCTTGACACCTTTCGGTGTCAGAGAGTAACTGTCACTTTCTTTCTCAACGATTTCATATTCC
>Ga0180908_1007_pt1 | contig 24365 bp, 25 predicted proteins | sample Deesub1362A_J573_FD_124169 | JGI IMG/M metagenome (GOLD analysis project Ga0180908, IMG submission 124169) | Archaeoglobus sp. JdFR-41 | reverse complement strand
TTTCAGAGACTTGAAGAATACAGTTCTAAGGATCTTAACCCAAAATCCGGGAGGATGTGGGGACACAATTACAATACGGGAATCAAGGAGCTTGAAGAAATTGCCATAAAAGTGTTTCTGATGTTCATGGAAAAAACGATGCTCGATTTCTCCACCTATCCAAGTTTACTCAAAATGGAGAATGACATTGTGGCTATTCTGTCCACACTCATGAATGGGGACAAAGAGGTTGCAGGAAACTTCACCTTTGGTGGCACAGAGAGCATTTTTCTTGCAATGAAAGCTGCAAGGGAGATGGGAAAAAAGAAGGGAATTTCATCTCCAGAGGCACTGCTTCCCGCCACGGCTCATCCGGCTTTTTACAAGGCAGGTGAATACCTGGGAATTAAGTGTACAACTTTTTCTGTGAGTTCAGAAACTTTCAAAGCAGATGTAGATAATCTGAACGAGAAGATAAACCGTAATACAGTATTTATTGCAGCATCAGCACCCAATTACCCGTTTGGTGTTGTAGATGAGGTCGAGAAAATTGCTGAAATCGCTCTTGATTACGATACATGGCTTCACGTGGATTCATGCATAGGTGGTTTTGTTCTGCCATTTTTCAAAAAACTTGGTGAGAAAGTCCCTGAATTCGATTTCTCGGTTGATGGTGTCAGCTCTATTTCTCTTGATCTTCATAAGTATGGGTATGCACCAAGAGGGAGCTCGGTGATACTTCACAGGAGGAGAGAAAACAGAATAAATCATATTTTCGTCAAAGCATCATGGCCTGGTTATCCACTCGTGAACACTGCAGTACTGTCAACAAGATCTGCTGGAAGTNTGGCAGCGTCCTGGGCAGTTCTTCACTACTTGGGCGAGGANGGTTACCTCGAACTCTCAAGGAGAATTCTTAACGTCAAGAANAAACTTCTAAAGTCACTTCCCGAAATGGGTCTGAAAATACTCGGCAATCCTGAATCGAGTTTACTGGCATTTTCCTCAGAGGACATCGATGTATTTGACATCGTTGAGGAAATGAAAAATAAGGGATGGTACATACAGGCGCAGCCAGGCTCAAAGCTTCTGGGATTTCCAAAGAGCATTCATCTAACAATCAGTCCAGCACATGATGCGGTCGTTGATGAGTTTGTTGAAGATTTGAAACGCACAGTGGAGAGTGTTCAGATCTCTGNAAAAACTCGCTCAGATGATGATTTACTGACTGAGTTCTCAGAATTTGCATCGATAGGATTTGAGGAAGTTCTGAGTAAAATTGGGATCAAACCANGTGAACTTCCAGATGATATGAGAATTGTAAACAATCTTATCCACATAATGCCTCCTGAAGTTGTCGAAGAAGTCTTTCGGATGGCTGTGAACGAATATCTGTTTCGACCCTCCATCGAGCGCTAAAAAGTTGATCCTGAAAGATTTATTGGATGTGAACAGGCAAGTTTTAAAACCAGCAAATCAACGCATCTCATGGATCTTGAGGAGAGGCTTCACCTCGTAATGAGGAATGCTGAGGAGATAGTTACTGAAGATGAACTGAAAGAATTACTGGAAAGTGGCAAAAAACTCAGAGCTTATGTGGGTTACGAACCGAGCGGTGAGATCCATCTTGGACATATGATGACTGTCCAGAAGCTCATGGATCTCCAAGAAGCAGGTTTTGATATAGTTGTTCTTCTGGCGGACATTCACGCTTATCTTAATGAAAAGGGAAGTTTTGAGGAAATAGAAAAAATAGCTGAATACAACAAGCAGGTTTTCATAGCACTCGGTCTGGACGAAACCAAGACCGAATTCATCCTCGGAAGTGAGTATCAGCTTGGGAAAGAGTACGTTTTGGANGTGCTGAAGCTGGCAAGGATAACAACACTTAACAGAGCAAGAAGGAGTATGGACGAAGTTAGCAGAAGAAAAGAAGACCCAATGGTCTCCCAGATGATCTACCCTCTCATGCAGGCACTGGACATCGCTCATCTCCATATAGATCTTGCAGTTGGTGGAATGGATCAGAGAAAGATCCACATGCTCGCAAGAGAAAATCTCCCAAAGCTTGGATACCCCTCTCCCGTCTGTCTTCACACCCCAATAATTGTTGGTCTTGATGGTCAGAAAATGAGCAGTTCCAAAGGAAATTACATCTCGGTTAGAGACACTCCAGAAGAAATAGAAAAGAAAATAAGAAAGGCCTACTGTCCTGCAGGCGTTGTCGATGGAAATCCAATAATAGACATTGCAAGATACCACATTCTCCCCAGATACGGAAAGATTGTGGTAGAGAGGGATGAAAAATTTGGTGGAGATATTGAGTACATAAATTTCGATGAGCTCGTAAATGATTTTAAGTCGGGCAATCTACACCCTCTTGATCTAAAGCTCGCTGTGGCGAAGTATTTAAATAAGATTCTTGAAAAAGCAAGAGAGAGGTGTCTGTCTGAGTGATGAGGAGGAGGTTGTAAGGGTAAGACTTCCGAATAAAAGCAAGGGGGAGATGTTTGCAGTAGTTACTTCCATGCTGGGTGCTGGGCATATAAAAGTGAGGTGCGAGGATGGCAAGGAGCGTCTTGCAAGAATCCCGGGAAAGATGAGAAAGAGAATCTGGATAAGAGAGGGAGACGTTGTGCTGATAGTCCCATGGTCTTTTCAGGATGAAAGGGCTGACATTATATGGCGATACACCAATCCTCAGGTTGAATGGCTGGAAAGAAAAGGCTATCTGAAGTTTTAGTGTTCATCAGAAAATGGAGTAGAANATGGAGTTAATAAAGATCCTCAGAAAACTGAAAGAGGAAGGTGAGGAGAGAAGTCAAAAAGCTCTCATTTTTGGAATTGGNGGTGGAGGAGATATCGTATCGACGATTCCTGCTGCAAATTTTCTCCGGTATTTTGATTTCCAAACCTATCATGGCAGCATAGTGTGGGATCGAATAATCGTTGATCCACATCCCGGTCCAAGAAGTCTGGAAGAACTTGAAAATGTGGAAATTGTAAACGAAACCGTGGCTTTTGCTGATAAAAATGTAAGGACAAAGCATGGGATAACTCCAACTGTTGCTAAGGCCGCCCAACAACTGGGAAAAGTAGTAGCTCTTGACATCACAAAAGGTGCCAAAAAGCTGGCAAAAGGGCTTGAACAATTTTGTAAGGACTTTGATGTCTCTCTTGTGATCGGTATGGATGCAGGGGGCGACGCGATAGCCACTGGTTATGAGTCGGGCGTCAAAAGCCCACTGGCTGACTCTCTCTGTGTTGCCAGCCTGTACTTGCTAAAAAATAAGGGTATAGAGTCAATAATAGCTGTTTCTGGTTTTGGGAGTGACGGGGAGCTCAAAGTAGAGGAGTTGCTTTACAATATCTCCATACTGATGAGGGAGAGATGCTTTCTTGGATGTTCTGCAATTAGTGTGGATGATTACAGAATGATGGATCTCCTNATGAGAGATGTCTTCACAGAAGCGAGTAGAATACCGTTACTGGCGTTTGATGGTGAATTTGGGCTGAAAAAGATTAGAAGAAACAGAACTGTCCTCGTCACGCCCCTGTCCACCCTCATCTTTTATTTTGATGTTCTGGGTGTTTTTGAACTGAATGAGGTTGCAAAAAAGATAGTGGACGCAGGAGATATAGAGGAAGCAAACAGAATACTGAACAGAGCAGGGATACTCACTGAATTNGATTACGAGATGGCTGTTAGTGGTAATAGGTAATAACCAATATTATTCATTCCTCTTCCAGCAGGTCGCTGAGATCCCACTCCTCTTCATCGAATTCGAATTCCTCCTCAATTATCTCCTCGAACTCCTCCTCAATTTCTTCCTCCTCTGCCTCCTCCTCAACCCTATACTCTTCAACGAGTCTAAGCAAAGCTTCTTTAACAACANTCCGGTATTCCTCAACATCTGGGTTGTAAAGCTCAACNGCAAGTTTAACATCGTTGCTGAGATTTGCTTCGCTTTTTTTGGCATTTTCAACTGCCTCAATCCTCCTGAGAGTTGCCTTTGCGGTCTCAACAATCCACCAGTCCCTCGCCTGGGCATCAGCGAGATTTATAAATTCCGGTCTCAGCGTCACGAAATTCCTCGTTCTCCCCTCAAATATTCTGACTTTACTCGTAACAGAAACCAGAGCAGGAGGTTCAATATCCATGAGACTCTCGAGAGCTTCTGGTTGAAACCTACCAACATACCCGATAAAAACTCCTGTTGGGTCAGCCAGTCGAACCCTCCATATACCGGAATCTGGCCTTACCTCTTCTTTTTCAAGAAGTGCTGCAATAATAAATATTCTGTTGCATTTAAGTCCGAGTGGGGTCAAGACGTAAACTGGAAGCTTTTCCTCCCCTCCACCAACTGTATGTGTTGAATCGTTTAGTTCTTTTGCAAAAACTCTTCTTGCTACCTCTCTCTGTCTAACCTCATTCATCTTTTCACCCCGTAAGTTCAGAAGGATGCAAGCAGTGTCTCAACTTCACCTTTCACATCAGGCTCGTAGAATTCAACAGATCTTACAATCAAATACCTCTCCCCTCTGACACCAGAGACACGCANATATTTCCCTATGAGGCGTCTTTTAAGTTCGGAAAGAACAACACCTCTGTCAAGACTTTCCTCTGCCATCTTTTTTGCTTTTTCTATATCCATTCCGGTAAGAGACTTAATATTCTCCTCGTTGAGTATAATCTCGTATGTATTCTCCCCGTCATCAAGAACACCCTTTACTCTGAGGTCATCTCTCCATTCGACTTTCCCATGGACTGAACAGACTCCCTTTTTCACAACTCTTCCACACTCAACGCATCTTTGAATCAGACCGCTGTTTTGCTGAATTGCAACCATCGCTCCGACAATCTCAATCTCCCTTGGTGGAAGCTGGATATCTTCATCAATTTCAATGATTTCACTGTTCCTTGTAACTTTGATCCACTTTCTACCACCAAAGGTATCCGTAACCACGTTTTTGAAGAGATAACTCTTACCTTCTTCAAGTTCTGGCTTTCCGGCTTTTGCCCAGACAGTAAATCTCATCACTCCTGTCTCATCACCTATCAAGCCTGTTTGAGAGATTGAAGGGCTGTTTGGTTCCCATAGCTGAACAACCTTCGCCTTAAGGCTAATCCATCTGTTTGGTCCGGATATTTCTGAGATTTTCACCAGTTGAGACTCACCTGCTTCGACAATTTCATCCTTCGGGACTTCATACTCCTTTGCGAGGTAGTTTACAACAGTTCTCAAAGCCTCCCCCTCATCTACCTTGAATTCCAGAATCAGAAGTTTCAGTCTTTTAAGTATTTCAGTTTTAGAAACACCATAATCTCTAAAACGCTCAAAAATCTGATCTGCAAGTTTCTCTATTTTTCCCTCAATGCCCATAAGATCACCTTTAAGAGGCTTACCTTGGAAGTTAAATGCTTGTTGGTGTGAAAATCGAGATGAAAACCTTTAATTTCCTGTGCAGTTCATTATGTGCATGGTAAGATAACAATTAGTATGCTTGGAGTGTTTTAATACCAAAATGCGGATGGACAACTTTATATATTTATCACTCCCTTTTCAGCACAATGTCCGAGGAGTTGCTTGTTTACCTCGATGGTGAATTTGTACCGGAGAGTGAGGCTAAGATAAGCGTCTTTGATCATGGATTTCTGTACGGCGACGGAGTTTTCGAAGGGATTCGAGCTTATAACGGCAGGGTTTTCAGACTCAAAGAACATGTTGACAGGTTATATGATTCCGCAAAAGCAATAGATCTTGATATTCCGGTCAGTAAAGAGGAGTTCATTGAAATAATTCTGGAAACTCTGCGAAAAAACAAACTCAGAGATGCGTACATCAGACCGATAGTTACTCGTGGAGTTGGAGATCTTGGATTGGATCCCCGAAAATGTGGAAAGCCCTCTATCATAGTCATAACAAAGCCGTGGGGAAAACTCTACGGAGATCTCTATGAGAGGGGACTGACAGCCATTACTGTGGGGATTAGAAGAAACTCATTTGACGCTCTGCCCCCAAACATAAAATCCCTGAACTATCTCAACAATGTGCTGGCAAAAATAGAGGCAAATGCAAAAGGTGGAGATGAGGCAATATTCCTCGACAGGAATGGGTACGTTTCAGAAGGGAGTGGAGACAACATCTTTATAGTAAAAAATGGAGCTATCACAACCCCTCCTACGATAAACAATCTGAGGGGCATAACGAGAGAGGTGGTTATTGAGATTATCAGGAGTCTCGGAATTCCATTTAAAGAAGCGAATATAGGTCTTTACGACCTCTACACAGCTGATGAAGTTTTTGTAACGGGAACCGCTGCAGAAATAGCCCCAATAGTTGTGATAGACGGTAGAAAGATAGGAAATGGAAAACCGGGAAGGATAACAAAGAAACTAATGGAAGAGTTCAGAAAGGTCACCGAGAGTGAGGGAATTCCAATATACGAGTAAGAATTGAACATGCTGCTGACTCTGATAGTGGAGCTTGACGACAAACCAGGACAGCTTGTTAGAGTTCTGGAACCCCTTTCAAAACTTGGTGGAAACATAGTTGGAATTGTGCATCAGCGAGGCAAAAAAACTCCTCTGAACAGAGTTCCGGTTGAAATATCCCTCAAAATCGATGAGAGAAAAATACCGGAGCTTTTGACAACTCTTGATGATCTTGGAATTGTTGTGAGAAGTCTTAACGAGATAAGACTGACATCCACAGCCTCCCTTTTACTAATCGGTCATATTATCCACACAGATCTCAGTGATACCATAAGCAGAATAGATTCCAGTGGAAATGCGGAGGTTGTAGAACTTCACATCAGCATGCCAAAACTAAACGAGCCATCAACAGCTATGGTCACGATTTCCGCAACTGGAGAGGAAATGCTCAAAAGAGCGATTAATGAGCTGAAGAAGGTTTGCAGCGAGAAGGGGATTCTGGTTATAGAACCTGTTAACGAGGAATTTCTATGATTAAAATTGTAATAGTAGGGTTTGGTTATATCGGACAGAATTTTGCTGAACTGCTGCTTAAGAAAAGAAAAACAATCGAAAAAAAGATTGGCGAATTTAGAGTTGTAGCGATCGCCGATTCAAAGAGTTCTGTTTCTGGAAATTTTGATCTGTCTGAGATTATTGAATTAAAGAGGTTAAAGGGGAGGTTACCTGAANACAGGCTGGCAGCAGAAATTCTGGATGAGGAGGACTACGATGTGCTGATCGAAGTAACGGTCACTCAAATGGACGGTGGTGTTGGTGTTGAGTATATCAGGAAGGCTCTGAGCAGAGGAGCTCATGTTGTCACTTCAAATAAAGGGCCTCTTGTAGTTGCGTTCAGAGAGCTGAGCAGACTTGCAGAAAAGAACGAAGTTAAGCTTATGTACGAAGCAACGGTTGGTGGAGTGATGCCAGTCATCAGAACTGTAAGGAATTATCTTTCTGTATGTGAAATTCTGAGCATTAGAGGCATTTTAAACGGGACTTGNAACTACATCCTTTCAAGAATGGAGGAGGAACGGTTACCCTACTCTCAAATCCTCAGAGAGGCTCAGGAACTTGGAATTGCAGAGTCAGATCCAACCTATGATGTGGAAGGGATAGATGCTGCTGCAAAGCTTGTCATTCTTGCCAACACTATTGGGATTGATGCAAAAATGGAGGATGTTAGGAGGATCGGCATCACCAGTATAACTCCTGAGGCATTTGATGTGGCCGCAGAAAAGGGTTACACAATTCGCCTGATTGCTGAAGTTAGCAGGGANAAACTAACGGTGTCCCCAAGGCTTGTACCCCTCTCCCATCCCCTGGCAATTCGGGGGACGATGAATGCAGCAATGTTCAGAACAGATACAGCGGGTGATGTATTTATTGCAGGGAGAGGAGCAGGCGGAACGGAAACTGCAACTGCAATGCTCTCAGATCTGGTAGATATTTATGCTCCTGGATGAAATCAGACTTGCACGTTTTCTAATCGTTCTTGCTTTCCTCATTTATGCCTGTAAGCTCGATATTGAGTCAAGAATTGTTCCGGACAGAGTATGGAAGTGGATGCTCGTAGCAGCGTTACCACTCACTGCAGTTGAAATGTATCTTCTCAGGGAACTTGTCTCTTCCTCAATTGNTCTCTTCATCATTCTCCAGTTTCTCGTAATCTTTGCCCTATCCTATGCTTTTTACATCCTCAGAGCTTTCGGTGGAGCGGATGCCAAAGCCCTGATGTGTCTTGCACTGATATTTCCACTCTACCCCAGCATGAACAGTTTACCCCTACTCAACAATGGGTTTGGAATATTCGCCTTTGCCACTCTTGCAAATTCTGTTATTGCAGCTCCAATCCTTGCACTTACGTATTTCATTCGAAATATAATACGGGAAGGATTTAAAGGGTTAAAACACAATCCTCTCTACTACTTTGTTGGTGTCAGAGTTAAACCATCCAGAATCCCGAAACATCACTACCTTTTGGAATACATTGATGAAAATGGGANGCTTGTAAGGGTGAAGAGAGCGATTGAACCCAACGATAATTTACTGAAAAGACTTTCAAAACTTGATAAGATTTGGGTTACACCAGCTCTTCCCTTTTTGGTTTTCATCACAGCAGGATACGTGATGGCTGCTTTAATTGGAAACATTCTCTACACAGTAATATCAATTTTCCTCGGAGTGTCCTGAAACTGTACGGATATTTTTGGAATCAAGTCATCTATTCGAAAAATATAAAATTAAAAAGCACTCTCAAGCGGCGGAACAACTTGTTTCTTCCTGCTCATCACCCCATCAAGCCACACAGATCTTCCTTCCAGCTTTTTACCGAATGCCTTTTCAACCACCTCTGGCTTATCGGTAACAACAAGCAATTCCGTTCCTTCTTTCATAATGTCTGTGAGCATCAGAAAAACTGCTGTGTAATTTCCTTCTTCTTTCATCTTCTTCATTTCCTCGTAGATGTCATCCTTGAGATTCTCCACAAGTGAGAGATCAACAAGTTCCACCTGTCCGATGCCAACTTTGTTTCCGCTCATATCAAAGTCCTTGAAATCTCTCAGGATTATGTCTCTGGGGCTCATCCCCTCAAGTGCAGAGAGTTTTGATTTGACTTCAATTCCAAACGCTGTCAGATCCTCAATTCCTGCTGTTGCTGCAAGTTCCTCGGCAACTTTTTTATCCAGTTCAACGGTAGTTGCTGATTTGAATATAACTGTATCACTCAGGATGGAGGCAAGCATAATTCCTGCTATTTCCTTTGGTATTTCGATGCCCGTAGCATCGAACAGAGTCTTCAAAACTGTAGCTGTGCAGCCCACTGGCAGGTTCACGTAGAGGATTGGATTCGGTGTTGTAACATCTCCTATCTTGTGGTGGTCAACGATTGCAAGAATTTCAGCCCTATCGATGTTCTCAACTGTTTGAGCTCTCTCATCGTGGTCTATAAGCACAAGCTTCTTGTCTGCACCATCTGTGAGAGTCTGGGGAACACTGAATCCAAATTTTTCTAACACATATCGGGTTTCGGGATTTATTTCCCCCTGAACTGCAGGAACTGCTTCTGCGTCAATTTTCATGATCTTGTCAAATTTTCCGGTTTCTTTCCATTTATTCCAGAGGTATGCGAAAGCAATTGCTGAGCAAACACTGTCCGTATCAGGATTTTTATGTCCGACAACAAATACCTGAGCCATAGCTGAACCTCTGAAAGGAACAAATAATGTTTTCGAAATTTTTCAAATCCCCACTGTGGTTCCATTACTGAGATGAAGTTTTTCAAAGAACCATATATAAACACCTCCGTAGCTGTCAAAATGTGGAACTGTGTAAATTCTGCTACAAAATACTGAAGACTGGATGGATTGGCAATAAATGTGTTGTTTGCTGCAATATATTTGAAAAAATTCCTGAGATGGTGAGCGAAATAGTATCGAAATTGAGTGAGATAGAGTTCGATACCTTTCAGGTTGGAGCCAGATCGAGGGGGAGTTTTAGAGCGATGCAGGAGTATCTTGAATTTCTTGGAATTGAAAACACAATTAAAAAGGAGTTTAACTCGATGGTCGCATCGGAACTCTCATCTAAACTCGGTAAAGAGCTGTCTCAAACTCCTGACGTTAAGATTCTGTTTGATCTTGAAGATATGAACTGGAAAATTGAAATCAGACCCGTCTACATATTTGGAAGATACATTAAAAGAATCAGAAATATCTCCCAAACAAGATGGCTCTGCAGAAACTGTATGGGGCGAGGATGTCAGTTATGTGATTTTCGTGGAAAAAAGTATGTTGCTTCAGTTGAAGAGCTCATAGCCAAACCAATGGTGGAGGTATTCNGGGCAAGAGACGGAATACTGCATGGGGCTGGTAGAGAAGACGTTGACGCCAGGATGCTGGGAACAGGAAGACCATTCATAATTGAGTTAATAGATCCAATGAGAAGACGTGTGGATCTGCAAGAGCTTCAGGATAAGGTAAATGAAAGTTGCAAACCAAAAGTGGAGGTAAGAGATCTCAGATATGCTGAAGCCAGGGAAATCAGGAGAATTAAGGGGGAGAGATTCAGGAAATTATACAGGGTGAAGGTTGTTTTTGACAGTGAAATCGAAGAAGAAACTCTTAAGAAGGCAATCGAGGGATTAAGTCACAGGGAAATCAGACAAAGGACACCAAAAAGAGTTGAACACAGGAGATCGGATAGAGTGAGAGTGCGAAAAACGTATCGGATTAGATCTTTAGTTTTCAAAAGAGATGTTGCAGTGCTTGAAGTAGAGGCCGAAGCTGGTCTGTACATTAAAGAGCTTATCAGCGGTGATGATGGCAGAACTCAGCCAAATTTAGCATCCCTTGTTGGTTGCGGAGCATGGGTTGAAAAACTTGATGTGATCGCAGTTTACTGAATGAAGAATGTTCATTTTCCATCTTCTCTGTTAAATCAAAAAGTTAATATTTGTTAATTAAAGTGATTGGAACAGATTGGGTAAGACAAAGAGGTGAAGCATGAAGGTTGGAGTCGTTGGAGCAGGAACAATGGGAGCAGGGATTGCAGCTCTTTTTGCAAATGCCGATTATGATGTTGTGCTTGTAGATATAAGCGAAGAAGCTCTCAGGAAAGCAAAAGAAAGACACAAATCAGAAATTCTTAAAGAACTCGAAGAAGCTGGAATTAAAAAGAGAGATGAAATTGTATCCAGAATAACCTACACAACCGATCTGGACAACCTCAGAGATTGCTTTTTTGTGGTCGAAGCTATAAAGGAGAGACTTGAACCAAAGAGAGAACTGGTTAAAAAACTGGAGGAAATAGTGAGTGATGAATGCATAATAGCGACTAACACATCCTCTTTCAAACCCTCAGAAATAGCTGAGGTTATGAGAAAGCCTGAAAGATTGGTTCTGTTTCATTTCTCCAATCCACCGACAATCATGGAACTTGTAGAAGTTGGAGGGGAGAAAGTTGATGCCGCAGTACTCGAGAAAACAATTGAAGTTGCAAAGAAAATTGGAAAGACACCATTTGTAATTCGAAAGGAGTGTAGAGGTCACATACTCAACAGAATGTTAGGGGCTTCGGGTGTAGGAGCCTCATACGTTCTCTATGAAGCTCTTCCTGAGGAGGTGGATGCGGCAATAAAGAATCTGGGAATGCCTAAGGGCTTCTTTGAAATGTTCGACTTAATTGGGGTTGATGTCTGTGTTGACGTTCTCGACAGTTTCGAAGAAGCATACGGAGACAAATTCAAACTTCCAAAAGGTATGAGATTTTTCCTGAACAAAATGGTTGAGTGGGGCAAACTTGGAAAAAAGACTGGAGAGGGATTTTTCAAGTGGGTGGAGGGCAAGCCGGTCATTCCTGAAGCTGAACCATGTGACGTTATGCCGATAGTTGCAGCGATCGTCAATGAAGCATTTAAGATAGTGGAAGAGGGCATCGGTGATAAAGAGACGGTAAATGAGATTTACAGAACTGCAACAGGATCCTATGCTGGTGTGTTTGACATCGTTGAACTTCTGGGAGCCAAAACCATCCTCAAAGCTCTCGAAGATCTGTATGAAAGAACCGGAAAGGAAGTGTTTAAACCTGCCAGAAGTCTAAAAGAACTCCAGTAACTTTTCTGTTTTCAATTTTTAAGAATGTAAAAGAGATTTGAGGTTCGAAAATTTCAGAGTTAAAAATTTCACTATCAAAACAAAAGAATTATAATACAATGCTCAACCTGAGTTTACATGTCAGAGATGAAAATCAGCATGTTGCTGTCACCACCGATGCCCACTCTTGATAGAGTCATAAGACTGGCNCAGANTGCTGAGTCAATGAACTTCTATTCTCTCGTGTTTCCAGATCACACGCTGATGATACCTCCCGGCTTTACTCCAAACGTTCTGAGCGTTATGTCGGCAGTTGCCGTGAAAACAGAAAAAATTCGATTGGGGACAGGAGTTACTGATGTTGTAAGGTACCACCCNTCTGTTCTGGCTCAGTTCGTTGCCACCATTGATCATCTCTCAAATGGGAGGATTTACCTTGGTCTTGGAGCTGGAGAAGCGATGAACATTAAACCATTTGGAATCAACTGGAGTAAACCGTACACCAGACTAAAAGAGGGTATAGAGGTCGTGAGGAAACTGTGGAGTGGTGAGAGGTTCTCNTACGATGGCGTTTGTTTTAAACTTGATGATGCATTTCTTCAGATCAAGCCTGTTCAGGGAAATATACCTATTTATCTTGGGGCTAATGGAANGAGGACACGAGAGCTAACTGGGGAAATGTGCGAGGGCTGGATGCCAATAGCTGAAACGCCAAAGACATACAGAGAGAATCTAAAAGACGTTAAAAGAGGGGCGGACAAAGTAGGGAGGAGCATTGAGGAAATAGATACAGCTTTGCAAATCTATGTTGCAGTAGATGAGGATTATGGGAGGGCTATTGAGAGGGCAAGACAGTACAGAGGATTAATAGTGTCATCGGCCGATAAAGCTGAACAGGCAGGATACTCCATCGAGCTACCAGAAGACTTTCCAAAGAGATTCTATTACGAGCATCTGCTGCTCAAAGGTGATTTGCTGGCGAAATTTATAGAGGTGTCAAATTTAGTCTCAGACGAATTGCTACAGGAGTTTTTCATAGTTGGGACACCTGATGATGCCTTCAGCAAGATAGAAGAGTTCAGAAAAGCTGGAGTTAGGCATCTGATGATCATAAATGTGGGCCCAGATCCGAAATTTGTGATGAGGTGGCTCGCCGAGAAGGTAATCCCTGCCTATCAGTGAATTGACNCTCTGAAATCACGGGTATTTTAGGAAATTAAAAACTTATTAAAAACCTCACAGCAACTCTCATCATGATTCGCGAAAGACTCAAAGAAGGAATGGCAAAAGTTGCTCTTCAGTTCTCAAGTTCGATTCACCATGATCGACACATTTTCTACTATGATATTCTCGTGGATATAGCTCATGTTCTCACACTTCACAGAGCGGGTTATTTAAAGGAGGAAGAGGCAGGTAACATTTTAAGGGCACTTAAACAAGTTAGAAATGCTGGCTACAGAGATGACTGGAAATTTGAAGACATTCACGAGGCTATCGAGACAGAAGTTACTGCGATAACAGAGGATGGGGCACGGATGCATACAGCGAGGTCCAGAAACGATGAAGTTGCTACATGTCTCAGACTTTTTGCGAGAGACAGACTTCTCAACGTTATGGAGAACCTTGTCAACCTCCTTGATGTTGTGCTAAGACTTGCAGAAAACAACCACAGTCTGATGCCCGGTTTCACCCATTTGCAGTACGCTCAGCCTACTAGAGTGTCTCACCACCTTATTGCCTATCATGATATGCTTGAGAGGGATTTTGAGAGAGCAGTGGAGATATACAGGAGGGTGAACAAATGTCCCCTTGGATCAGCAGCTTTTGCATCTTCCAGCTATAAGCTCGACAGAGAGTACGCTGCAAAATTACTGGGTTTTGACGACATTGTGGAAAATTCTGAGGATGCTGTGGCATCAAGGGATTTTTTGATAGAGTCTGTCTATCTCTGCACATCCATCATGCTCTCTCTGAGTAGAATTGCTGAGGAAGTTATACTCTGGTCTTCTGAGTTTGGGTTTATCGAACTTTCAGACAGATATGCGTCAGTGTCTTCGATAATGCCACAGAAGAAAAACCCTGACATAGCAGAACTGCTGAGGGCGAACGCCGGGAGACTTATTGGGAATCTTAGCACCGTCACATCGATTTACAAAGCTTTACCCTTCAGCTACAACAGAGACTTTCAGGAGATGAACGAGGTTCTTTACGATTCACTCTTGAGGACAGAATTGGCCTTAGAAGTTGCCGCTGGAATGCTTTCAGAAATCAAATTCAAAGAAGATGTTATGAGAGATAAGGTAGCAAAGGAATTTGTCTGTGCAACGGATCTTGCAGACATGCTTGTGAAGAATTACGGTTTACCGTTCAGAGTGGCTCACAGAATTGTAGCCAGATTAGCTCACTCTGAAATTTTTAAACCTCGAGCCTCTGANATTCAGGAGGTTGCGAAAGACTTCGGTTTTAATATTAAACTCAGNGAGGATGATCTCCGAAAAGCTATGGATATAGATTCAATTGTCGAAAGTCGAATTATCAGAGGTGGAACCGCACTGGAGGANGTTACCANGATGCTCGTAGAGAGAAAGAAGAGGCTTGAGGAAAAGAGGGCAATAATCGAAAAACTCAAGAGAAAAGTTGCCGATGCATTGGAAAATCTGTATACAGAAGCAATGAAACTCGGAGTTGATTTTCATGGTAGTGGGTAAGAGGGTGAGGATAAAGGCAAAAGGCAGACTTTTCGAAGGGATTGCCATGCCATCCTTCACAGGTAATTTCGTTCTAAAGCTTGACAGCGGTTACAATATAGGCTTCAAAGAATATGAAATCGTCGAGGTTCTTGAGGAGTCGTACTCAATCCCNCCACCTCAGAAACTGGAAAGGAGGGTAGGACTCCCAGAGGTAAAGATAATCTCAACCGGTGGAACTATAGCGAGTAAGGTTGATTACCGGACTGGTGCAGTTACAAGCCAGTTTACGGCTGAGGAAATTGCTGCAGAAGTTCCAGAGCTTACAAAAATCTGTAATGTTGATGCAGAACTCCTTTACAATATACTGAGCGAGAATATGAAAATCGAGTACTGGATAGAGCTTGCGAGACACACATACCGGGCGTTGAAGAAGTTTGATGGAGTGATAATAACTCATGGAACCGATACCATGCACTACACTTCAGCTGCTCTGGCATTCATGCTTTCGACACCAAAACCTGTGGTTCTTGTAGGAGCTCAAAGAAGTAGTGACAGACCATCGAGTGATGCTGCTATGAACGTCGTCTGTGCTGCAAAGGCTGCAACTGAAGACCTTGGAGAGGTAGTAATTGTGATGCACGGTTCAACGAGTGACGATTTCTGCTACGTTCATCGTGGGGTGAAGGTTAGAAAAAATCACACGTCTCGTAGAGACGCTTTTCAGTCCATCAATGCTTCTCCAATTGCAAAGATAGACTATCCTTCATGCAAGGTNGAGTGGCTTTCTTGGAGATTCAAAAGAGGAGAGAGAAAACTTGAACTCAGAGATAAGCTTGAAGAGAAAGTCGTTCTGATAAAGTTCTTCCCAGGTTTGAAAAGTGACATTCTGGAATACTACCACTCCAAGGGTTACAGAGGATACGTTCTGGAAGGAACCGGACTCGGACACGTCTCAACAGAATGGATTGAAACTCTGAAGAGAATATGCGAGGACAGTCTGGTTGTGATGACGTCTCAGTGTTTGTGGGGGAGGATATGTGACAGAGTTTACGATACTGGTAGAGATCTTCTAAAGGCAGGCGTTATAGAGGGAGAGGATATGCTACCAGAAGTAGCTCTGGTGAAGACAATGTGGTTACTTGGAAACTACGATCTCGATGAGGCAAGGAGACTGATTTCAAAAAATTTGGTGGGTGAAATAACTCCAACAACCTCTTATGATTTTTTACTTTCTTAACTCCACTTTCTTTAACTTCTGAATCTGATNTTGAAAACTGCTATCATGGCAAACATCTCCATTAGAGCTGATATGAGTGTCGGAGCTTCAAATCTAAATCCTAAAAGCATTCCAAAATAGCCAGTCAAAACAGGAATCGTGCTTATAATTGCAGAAGGTATAAGAATAAGAAACAAAAAGTGGAGTCCGCTGTAGAGATTTCCGGAAGAGTGTTGAGGAGCAAGAATCAGGACAAAGAGTACCACCGAAATTGCTGAAGGTAGAAGTAAAACTGGTAAATAAAACGGCATCGCTCTCAAAAACATTGAAATTGCAAGTATGGTGCTTGAGAAAATGTAAACACAGATTGAGATGATAACTTTTGAAACAGCCACTTTAAGCTGAGTTACAGGCAAAATTGAGGTGTAAAGACTTCTGTCAACAGAAAGAGAGATAAAAGCAGCAAGACCACAAAATGTCTGAATCATTACAAAAACTCCCAAAATTACTGCTAAACTCTTTGGCATCTGATAGGCATAGAGCAGTGCATACACAATGGGGAATCCGAAAATTCCAAAGAAGGCAGGGTTGCGTGTTATAAGCTTCAAATCTTTGGCAACCAGGGCGGAAATCTGCCTTCTTATTTTGAGAGGTCTCACTCTGCCAGACTCAAATTTTATATACGAAGGTGTAACTCTGGCGATCTCCGTGGTTAGCCATCGGAATGAAAGAAGGGCAAGGGCAAAATACGGTGCCGAAGATAGATAAGCAAAGACATCTGTCGGGTTTAAGAGTAAGTATCCAAAGCTGAATGGGAAAATCAGAGTGAAAGGGAAAGTAAGTGTCATATTTGCATTGAAAATCCTGTAGCTCAGAGATATGACGAGATATGCGCCATAAAACGAGGTTGCCCAAGCCGTCATGTAAATCGTTCTGAGGAGAGTTGCCCATTTTGATTCTGTAGAAATGTCTATTTTTTCATAGAAAAATTTTGCAAGGCGAATTGAGGTGGCGAGTGCGAGAACCGATGTTGCGGTAAAAACTGCAATTGAAATGGGTACTGAAAGTGGAGTGTGGAAATAAGCAACTACTGCAAAAATAATTGAGGATGCCATAAGAGGATAATCAAATATTCGGAGGAATGTCAATATGTTTATCTTTGATACGTCATGCTTTGAGAGAGGTAAAGTTAGCAGGAGTTCTGACTTTACTGAAAGAAAGGAAATTACAAAGTTCAAGCTTAAAAATACAATCACAAAAAATAGCATTCCGAGCGCCGCTGAGTAGGATATCACTGTGTGATAGTAGGCTCCGGAGGAAGCAGCAATAACGAGGATGAGTGTAAGAAGAAATTTATTCGTGTTAACTGACATTTTAAGTCTTTTAGCAATTCTTTCTGTGTCGGAGGTAACCATCATTTTAGAAATGGACTTAAAAACGATTTCTGTATGAAGAACTCCAGAAATTTTCCATAGATCTCCCAGAGTTATCTCTGGAATACGCACATTGTCAGGAGAGACCATTCAGAACCTCCTTGATCTCTCCATACTGGCCCGTCAGCCTCAGGAAGATGTCTTCCAGATCCTCCCCCGCTGAGAGCTCTCTCAGCTCCTCTATTGTTCCTTCTGCGATTATTCTTCCTTTGTCGATAACTGAAAACCTGTCGCAAAGCTTTTCCGCAATTTCGAGGATGTGGGTAGAGAACAGAACACTCCCACCCCTTTTCACGTGTCTGGATATTATCTCTTTGAGTAATCTTGTTGACTTCGCATCAAGTCCATTGAATGGCTCATCGAGGATTAGAATNGGAGGTTCGTGGAGAAGTGCAGCAATGACCGTTACTTTTTGGCGTGTACCCGCCGAAAGGGATGCTATGGGTTGATTCACGAACTTAGCAATGTCAAAAGCGCTGATGAGAGATTCAAGCCTTTCATTTGCAACTCTGGTATCGAGCCTTCTTACAGATGCTGTAAACTCGAAAAATTCCAAGGGAGTTAAATGCTCAATCAGCATACTATTCTCAGGCACATACCCCACAAGATTTTTAACCTCCGTAGATTCGGGACTCAGACCCATTATTTTTACAACACCTGTGTAATCAAGAAGCCCGAGTGTGGCCTTAATTGTAGAAGTCTTTCCAGCACCATTTGGACCAAGAAAACCAAATACNTCTCCCTCCTCCACCTCAAAGCTTACCCTGTCCACAGCTGTTTTATCACCGTATTTGACTGTGAGATCCTGAACCTTGATAGCAGTCATCAAATTTGAATCTCTGTATCCAGATTATAAATTTTTTGTTTTAAATCAATAACATAAATTCAAATCATTGATTAAAAGTTGTAAATGTCCTCAGGCATCTGAGGATTTCATCAGTGAGAAGTATATGTTCTCCAATCTCGGTACTTCTTTCTCTATTTCAAGAACTTTTCCTCCACACTTGTAGATTTCTTCCACAATTTCACTAAGTTCTGAAGAACTCTCAACTTCAACAAGTTCTCTTCTATCGTTGAGGACAAAACTGACCCTGTAAACAATATTCTCGCTTAATAGATCCTTCAATCTCCCATAGTAAAGAGACCTGCCTTCTTTAAGAACAATAACTGTATCAGCAATCCTCTCCACGTAGTACATGTTGTGAGCTGAGAATACGGTTATTTTCCCCATTTCAGCCATTTTTCTCATGAGATCAGCAATGAAGAGAGACGTACCTGGATCAAGACCACCTGTTGGTTCATCGTAGATCAGAATTTCAGGATCGTGAATCAAAGTTCTTGCAATGGAGAGTTTACGTTTGTTACCTTTTGAGAGTTCTGAAATAGGTTTTTCAGGTATGTCAAGCATTTTCAGAAGGTTGTCGATTTTCCTGTCGACATTTTTCTGGTTGTAGATCTCAGCAAAAAAGCTGAGATACTCGGTGGGCATCATTGAGTCGTAAAGTGCGTCAGCTTCTGGAAGATAACCGAGTTTTTGCTTTATGCTGTTATCAAATTTCCTGCCAAAGTATCTTACCTCGCCGTAAGTTGGTTTAATCAGACCTGCAAGTATTCTCAGCGTTGTGGACTTTCCTGCACCATTTTCACCAATTAAACCGAGTATTTCGCCTTTTTTAACGGTAAAGCTCAGTTTATCAAGTGCTGTAAACGAACCATACTTTTTCGTCAGAGATATTGCTTCAAGCATTTCCACACTCCTCAGTTATCGAGAATAAAAACATTTGTCTCACTGAATTCAGCTAATCATAACATTCATACAACAGCAATTTCAGCACCAAGAACAATTTCTGGCTCAACCCCCTCGATAAGCGGNTTCTGATTCAGTATTTTCCCTCTTACTCTGTATTTCAGTATCTTTTCCTGACCGGGTTTGATTGAAATTCTCCATGAAAGTGTTTTGTATGCTGAAGACGAAATTTTTGCGTCTTCTGCCTCAACCTCCCCTTCGCACATCTCGTAAACTCTNAACTCTCTCATCGCTCTGCTGAAGTTGGATATCAACAGTGTCACTTCCTTCACACCATTTGTCTCACTCACGATCCTTTCGAGGTACACATAACCCATAATTCTTGCCACAATTTTATCAACTTCGAGTGGGTCTTTTTCAAGCACCTCACAAACTTTTGAGGCAAGTAAAGGTAAGATTTTGTTCAGAATTTCCTCTTTTTTCTTCTTTTTCTGCGCTCTACCCTTTCTTTCTATATACTCTTTCATTTTTCTTCCTGCTTCCTGCAGGGCCAGTCTGGCTTCATCAACTATTTCGGGAATCGCAGCAATCGCTTCTTTGGACTCGGAAGTATAGGGTATATTCGTGGATGCAAGATGAATAAGAATGACTGCGGGACCAGAAGGTAATTCATCTTTTGACTGATTCAATCCGTAATTTTTCCAGTTTACANTTTCTACAGCTTTTGTCAGTGCACAACCACCCTGTTGATACAGGAGAGGTATCTTGTTGGCATATCTGAGGAGAATAATTTTATCGTCGCTCTTAAGTTCACCTCCGTAAGCGATGCCAACCTCCACAAGAAATGGATGTCCTGAATATACCTTTGGTTTCCTGGTAACTGCATAAACAAATTCCGGTGAGTACTCTGTCATCAAACTCTTTACAATCATTCTGTCACCAATTGGAGAAAGACAATCTGTGGGTGGAGGTAGAAAATCGGTGGATCTGAAAGCTTCAAGAAGTTTAGCTGCTTCTTCTCTTCCAAGTCGTCTTGGATCTTCTTCTCCACTAAATCCTGCTCTNAAAAGGACATCCTCTGCTATCTTATCCCCCACTCTAACAAACTCATTTTTAAGAAAGTTTTTGAGAGTTGTTGACTTCGTCGATTTTAGCATTGCCATAAGAGTACCAAGTTCTATTCCGTGTGGATGAGGGAGTATAGACCTGGGAATTTCGGGTATTTCCTCACTAACTCTGGGGAATTCAAATATTTCTCCATCCGGATCGATAAAGGTTATTTTGGCATGGGGATTTACAACCGACGTTTCCTTGAGATATTCAAGAACACTTTGCTTCCTCTCTTTTACATAACTTCCAGCAATTTCGAGTTCAATTCTCGTTCCATGTGGTAAATACCAGTCTTCCTCTCTCTCCTCGACTATCTCGGGTTCGTTTCTCTTTGTATTAATGTAAATCACAAATTTACTTGCTTTTTCAGCTTCCCGGGTTTTTGAGATAATTACTGCTGGCTTTCCTGTGGTTAGTTGAGCATAGAGAACTGCTGCCGATATTCCAATTCCCTGCTGACCTCTGCTCTGGCGGATTTCATGAAATCTCGAACCATACAGCAGTTTTCCGAATACTCTCGGAATGTGTTTTCTCTCAATTCCAGGACCGTTATCCTCCACGACGATTTTGAAAGCTCCGTCAACTCTGGAAATCTTCACCATTATGTCCGGGAGAATTCCTGCTTCTTCACACGCATCCAGAGCGTTGTCGATGGCTTCCTTTACAACGGTGATGAGCGCTTTTGATGGATTGGAGTAACCAAGAATGTGTTTGTTCTTCTCGAAGAACTCTGCAACGCTGATCTCTCTGTGCTTCTGCCTTTTATCTTCAGTGGAATAGTAATTCTTCTGTGTCTCCTTCATATCTCAGCTCCAACAACCGTCTGGGTCTTTGTAACACCCTCAATACTCCTAATTTCATCGACGGTTTTATTCAGGTCTGATAGATTGGGTGCTTCGATAATTGCTACAAAGTCAAACTCTCCGAAAACGTGATAAAGTTCTCTCACGTACTTCATTTCCTTTGCTCTAAGATAGACTTCCTTCTCTTTTCCCGGAGCCACATTAATCATTGTGACGCCGATTACCATGTAAGTAAGTGTATTCCACACTTTAATACTTTTCCCTCTTTTTATTTGTTCAGAGATCGAGGGGAGCTCAGTAAAGTTGTAATAGAGTGTAAAACTGGTAAGCTGCAAGTATGGTTGTTGGAACAGTAGCGCAGATAACAGCGTTTCTCAGACGGACGTTTCTTGCATTTTTTACAGCAAAGGTCCACAGTACCATACTCCAAGCAACCACTGCCAGGTTTATTACTGTACTTGCAGTGATCCATTCTGCTGGGATTATGGATTTGATGGCCTCCTTAATCACCCACGGGTCACTTGAAAGCAGTTCTACATCAACTTCAAGTGGATTGGCCCTTTTAATGTAATAAAGGCTGGCTGGTACTGTGATCATTGAACCTACAAGGGATGGTAGAAAACCATAACCCGAGAATTCAAAGGTTCTTCTAAAAGATCCTCTACCTTCAAAAAGGGCTGATACACCATGCAGNATTGCTGCCACAATTACCCATACAGCAAAAATCCCGAGCACCGTCCCTGCAATGGAAACAATTGCACCAATCATAAAGAACTTCGATAGCTGGCTGGGTAAACTTTGAGAGAGTTTCACTGTAAACTCATACTGGTACATTCCAAGCAGAATTGCAAGTAACACGAGAATCATCGCCGGCTTTAGAAGATGGATCTCTTTTTCTTTCCTTCTCTCAAAGAACCTGTCCGGGTTGATTAGAATGTCCATGTCGCGACTAACACAACTTTTATTTAAATTTTTTGATTTTTGAAAAGTCTAATTATTCTGGAAAAATCCAATTATGCCAGAAAAGTACAAAATTTCTGGAAAAGTCTAAAATTTTTAGACTAAAATAAAGAGAAAAAATTAAATAAGCAAACAATTAGATGTTTTTATGCTCTCTGCGAGCATAGATCAAATTTTTAAAATTCGTATCGAACAGAAGAGCATTAGAACTTCTTGAACTTATATCAGAAGGACAATTGGACCTCGAAAGATTGGATTACCCCAGATCTACAGTTTATGCAACACTACGCTCTCTTTACAAAGCTGGATTCGTAGAAAAGGATGGCAGAGTATATGTAATCTCTGTAAAAGGCTGGACGCTGTTGAATATGGCCAGAAAGTTTTCTGAGTGTCTCCAGACATTGGTGAACATGTACTCAACCTTCCCANTTCACCGAATTNGTTTTCCAGAAGATTTTCTTCTCCGCCTCCATGAAATCGGGGATTTTCAAATGGCTGCAATCTCATATTCTGACATGCTAAAGCCGAGCAGAAGATGTATAAGATATTTTAAACACACTGAAAACGTTTTTGGAGTAATTCCTTCGCCATTTGAAGATCATATCACAGTACTTTTCGAAATCGCAGACGATGTTAGATTTGAGTTTATTCTCCGAAACNCGAAGCAATTCAATATTAAAAATAATCATATTAAAATTTACAGAATAAATTTTGATCCANAACTGGCTTTTATAGTCACAGACTCTTTCATTGGAATAACCTTCCCTCTGATGACTGGAGAATTTGATACATCCAGAATTCTGGTATCTGAATCGAAAAAGGCGATAAAATTTGGAAAAGATCTGTTTGAATTTTATAAAGCCCACTCTACCAGGGTTTAAGTGTTTTATCCCCTAAATTATTTCACTACCCAGCACTACCTCATGTGAGAAAACTAACGAACGAGAAGATCAGATGGATAATCAGACAACTCAATAAGGGAACCCCAGTAAGAGAAATAGCTGCTGTGATGACAGTAACGCCAAGAAGAATCTACCTGCTGAAGAANTNCGAANAGGCNGGTCAAATACCTGAGCTTAAACAACCGGGAAGCGTAGGAAGTGGGTTCGCTACGAAAAACCCATTCTATGTCCCTATGGCAGGGAGACTGGAAAAGGCTTGGAGATGAATGGATAATAGCTTTCATGGATTATGCCTCCCGCTTCATAACCTGCTACGGTGTTTTCGATTCCGCAACAACAGAAAACACGATTAAAGTTCTAAAGATGGGATTTGCTGAATATGGAATACCAGATGAAATACTGACAGATCATGGAACTCAGTTCGTTGCAGCTAAAGGAAAAGAAAAGGCTAAGCACAGATTTAAGGAATTTCTCGCTAAGAATGGGGTTAAACATATTCTTGCCAGAATAAACCATCCACAAACCAATGGAAAGATAGAGAGGTACTTTGGTTTGATGGAGCAGAAACTCCATCTGTTTGATTCCGTAGAGGAGTTCGTTTACTTACAATTACGTTAAGCCGCATATGAACCTTAATTTTGATGAGCTGGAGACTCCCTACGAGACATTTCTGAAGAAGCTGCCTGCTGAGAGAGTTTGATTATGGGAGGTGGTTGTTTGAGGAGTGAAATTATTTCGGGATACCACACTACCAGGGTTTGAGAGACAAAATTTTAACCTTCAGATTTTTATTTCAAACAAATTAAGAACTTGGTCCAGAATTTCTACACTTTTCCATAATTCCTGTACAAGTCCAGAAATCTTAGAAAAGTCTGAACTTTTTGGACAGAGAAAAAATTTATATAACGTTTGTTGTCTGGTATATCGGGTGAAAAAAAATGATGTGCATGTTTGCGAAGAGAGAGCTGTTAAGGCTCTTGCCCTTCTTGGAGTGTTCGCGCTGGTTGGTACAGCAATGATACCACTGACTGTTCAGGAGCTTAAATTAGGCTGGACAGCATCCACATTCGGTCTTGCGTGGAGTGTAGGTCAAGGTGATACAGTTGGTGCTGTAACGTCTGCAATTGGTGCTGGAGCGGCTATTGCCACTTTAATTGTGTGTCCACCGTTAGTGCAGCTGCCGCGGTGTGGTATTAAGTGATAGTAGCATGATGTGCATGCAAAAAGGAGAAAACTCCGAGAAAATTTCTCCAAAAATATTTATNTGGGCAGGAATAGTTATTATTNCTATATTTTTTACTTCGATAATTTTTACTGCAGTAGATATGATTGAATACAGATACAGCAGAATNGTAACGTATTCAACAGTTGTTATGGCTGTATCTTTGTATATAATTTACGCGATTTTGGATCAAAAACACCTAATCTTGGATGTGCCTCAAAAAGAGCAAGT
>Ga0180908_1006_pt1 | contig 24376 bp, 26 predicted proteins | sample Deesub1362A_J573_FD_124169 | JGI IMG/M metagenome (GOLD analysis project Ga0180908, IMG submission 124169) | Archaeoglobus sp. JdFR-41 | reverse complement strand
ATACAGGCGATTGAAAGTATGGTTATTCCTCTTGGTCGCTCCATGGGTGCACTTTCACTACGAATTTAAAAATCTTACCGAGTACTGTTTAACTCAGGTCTTTCTCAAAACTTCAACAAGTTTTACCCATTTTCTTGTCACTGCAACTGTTCTGCTTGTTCTCTGAACGACCTTTTCAGGAAAAACACCCATGAGAAAGTTCTTCAAAAATGGTTCTGCTGTAGCTCCAATAAGTGTGAGATCGTGGTTCTGAGCTTCTTCTACAATTATTTTAAGGGCTTTTCGTGAAACTGTGAATTTAAATTTCACATCAACATCTTCCAGAATTTTTGAAGCCTCCTCAAAAATCTTGTCTGCTCGTTTTCTCTCATCTTCATTCTTTCCAACGTACAGAAGCTCGACTATTCCATTCTCCTGTTTTGCGACATCTCTTGCTATTTCAGCAGCCAGTAAGGCATGGGGGCCACCTGCAGTGGGAATCAGAATCCTTTCGAATTTCTTCCATTCTTTATCTTTTTCGAATCGAACTACCACCACGTCGCATGGAGCCTTGAGTAGTACAGGGTCTATTGTGCTGCCAAGTACGTAATCTTTTCTGAATGTTCGACCTCGCCAGCCAAGAATTACAAGATCGGGTTTAATTTCCTCCACCGCATTCAGTATCGCATCTGAAACTCTGTGTCCTACTTTTATCATTCCACCTGCAGGTACGCTGATTTTCTGCATTAAGTCGGTGACAAACTCCTTTGCCTCGCCCACATATCCTGACGCTGAAGAGGGGGGAGTTTGAGGAGGAACCTTTACAACACTCAGTACTATAACTTCTCCGCTCCTTTCGCGAGCTATTATTTCGGCAAATCTAATGAGTTTTTCACCGAATAGAGGATTTGCAACGGGTACGAGTATTTTGAAGGCAGCTTTTTCAAGCGGTTCCTCCTCATAAACAGTCCGTGTGGTTTCCTCTATCCTGTGACTCCTCTCCTTTTCCGAGTATGCATAGTAAACAAGTGATCCGAAGAAGATCCACATCAATGTCACGGCTATTACAAATCCACCATGTTCGAGTTCGGAGATGAGGAAATACCCGATTACAATCTGACTGACTATTGCTGCGAGTGGTAAGTAAGGTACAAAAGGAACTTTAAATGACCTTTTGAGGTCGGGCCTTCTCAGTCTCAGAACTATAAGAACGAAGTTCACGAGAATAAAAAGAATCAGAAACATCACATCAGCAGCAGAAGCCACAGCCTCAATGGGTGCAAGAGTCATCACAGAGATTATGAGGTAGCTGAAAAAGATGGAAAGATGCGGAGTTCGAGTTCGTGTATTTATCATCGAAAGGTGTCTCGGAAGGTAGCCTATTCTCCCAAGTGCAAAAGCCACTCTGGATGAGGAATAAATTGTGGCATTCATGGCGCTAATGGTTGACACAAGTCCACCAGCAATTATCAGAACAGCTCCAAGTGGCATAATCTGATCAGCAACTCTTATCAGACTGAATTCAGCGAGGTGTCCGAGATACATCCAGCTTGGAACGTCTGCCTGTATCGAACCGATCAAAGCGAAAGCTATCATTATGTAAATGGCAACTGCAACCCACAGAGATAAGANTATGGCCTTCGGTATATTTTTCTCCGGCTTTTTTACCTCTTCTCCGCTCTGAACTATTATCTCATATCCTTCAAATGCTATNAATGTTAGGCCCATTGCAGCCAGAATTCCCGCAATACCGTTGGGCATAAAGGAAGGAGTTGTGAAAGCTTCGATCCAGTCGGGTTTAACAAGAGTCTTGTAAATTCCAAAGGCTGCAAAAATCACGAGAATTGTCACTTTAAAGACCGTTACAAAACCTCCAACTCTTCCACTCTCCTTTGCGCCAAGGTAGTTTAGGTAGGTCAGGAATGTCACCACGGCGAATGCAGAAATCCTCGCAAGAAGCTCCTGTGATATGAAAGTAAATTCAAAAAATCTTACCACAAGTTCAGAAAAAAAGGCACCAAATGTTACAGCGTATAATGCGCAAGCTATTGTGTGAGCCGCCCAATCGCACCATCCTGCAAGAAACCCAAAATGGTCTCCCAGAGCCTCCTTGACCCATAAATAACTGCCTCCTGCCTCTGGAATTGCAGAACCAAGTTCTGCATATGCGAGCCCAGTAAATGTTGCGATAATGCCATTTAGGAGAAATGCGATCAATATTGCAGGACCGGCGATGCCGGTAGCAATCCCTGTAAGGGCAAAGATACCGGCACCTATCATTCCGGCGATACCAATCATTGTTATATCAAAAAGTGTTAGTTCTCTGCTCAGACTGACTGTTATACTCCTCTGCTCCACCTTTAAACAGAATATGGGAAATATAAAAGTTTTATCAAGGCCGATCTGCACTCAGGAATGAACCTGCTTTCAGCTCCATTGGTGGATAAATGCAGAGAAAAAACCGGGTCGATCACTCACAAAAGCTCACTTTCAATACTTTTCAGGGCAGCATCAACAGCCTTTTTAAGAACCTCTGGAAGTCCTCTGATATCAAGCTCAAGAAATCCTCTAACTATCGCTGAAGTTGCCTCGTCACGTGAAAGTCCTCTCGACATCAGATAAAAAATCTCCTCTTCAGCAATTTTTCCTATCGCTGCTTCATGACTCAGTTCGACATTTGGATATCTCGCTTCGAGTTCGGGAATTGCATGTATAATACCTTTTTCAGAAAGCATCAAACCTCTACACTCGAGATGGCCTCTAACTCCCTCTACCTCACCTACAAGATGTCCTCTTGCTATGATTTTGCCGCCNTTACTAACAGTTCTGGATATTATCTCAGCACTACTTCTTTCACCTCTCAACACCGCTCTTGCACCTGCATCAATTATGCTGTCTTCCATGGCCACAATGACACTGCTGAAAACAGCTTTTGCATCTTTACCACTTATATAAGCGGTNGGATACATCTGAACAAGTTTGACGGGATTCAGGAGAACGTAGTTGCTGATAAACGTACCACCATCCTCAACTATTGCANCACTTCGGGGTCTAACCTCAATCCTGTGATGCCAGCTGTGAATCATTGTAAAAGTCAGTTTTGCATTTCTCTTTACATAAAATTCAGAGATGCCGAGATGCATTCCTGCTACTCTTGGATGCGATGTACATCCAGATATTATGTTGAGTTCTGAATTACTTTCTGCTATGATTACATTGTGGACCTTTTGCTTTCCTCCTTTTTTCAGATACAGGCATGCCTCTACAGGTATTTCCACCTTCGCTCCAGGAAGTGATCTGATGAAATATCCATTGAAATCCTCTGAATCAACTTCCATTGTGAATTGGTCCTGTTTCCTGTCGATTGCTCTCCAGAAGTAATCTTGTAACCAGTCATATTTCTGTAGGGCATCTCTTATGCTGAGGACCTCGACACCCTCAAAAAATGACGAAACTGTTTTAACCTCTTGATCCTCCTGCAGGAAGGTTCCTGATCTTTTAGTTCTGTCGAGTTCGATTCCAACACTTTTTAACCTGTCAAGATCTTCAATTACACTATCTGAGATTTCTTCAAGTTTCTCCTTTCCTTTCATGATATCTCCTCACTCTATACTACTCCATATTGCTCCAGTTTCTGAGACACTTTTCCAGACAGCCCTCGTAACCGTACTCTCTTATTTCTTTTAAGATATCCTTGGGATCTCCTATACAGGCTATTCTACCATCGTAGAGAATAGCTCCATAATCTGCATCCACGTAATCAAGAATATGTCCCTGATGAGTTATTAAAATTCCTGATTTTCCCCTCTCATCTTCTGGTTTATCTCTTTCAAGAAGCTTGCTAATTGCTTTCCCTATCAGTGCCACGTTTTCAAGATCAACACCACTATCCGGTTCGTCAAGCATAACAAAATCAGGATTCAGAAGAAGAAGCTGAAGCAATTCAGAACGTTTTATTTCTCCGCCAGAAAAACCCGCATTGACNTCTCTGTAAAGCAAATCTTCCATTTTCATGAATTCAGCAAGTTTAAATATATCCTCTTCTTCATAGCCACCAATTTTTGCACAGTATCTCAAAACATCAATTAACTTCACTCCATTGATTTTTGGTGGATTCTGAAATGAAATTCCTATTCCCAATTTCACTCTTTCGTTTGTTGGTAGATTGACGATATCTTTCTTTCTAAAGAGGATTCTTCCGCTAACAACTCTGTAGATTGGGTTTCCTATGATGGTATTTATCAGGGTTGTTTTCCCGCTGCCATTCGGGCCAAACAGGGTAAAGGTTTCCCCCTCTTTTATATAGAGATTAACGTTCTTAAGAACTCTCTTTCCGTTTATCTCAACCCCAAGATTTACGACTCTGAGTATATCCATCGGTTTACCCATGAACTTCCCACGGAGGGTTAAATAGTTAAAGCTTTCCCACGGTCGAGTATCGTGACATTCACTAAGTTGAGAGATGTTTTCATTGAGAAATTGAGGGAAGAGGGTGTAGAGAGAGTTGGAACTAAAATCAGGAAAATCCTGACATCTCCGGATCCTCTAACGCTGATGGCAGTTTACGTTGCAAATGGCAGAGCAAATGTGTGCAGAGCTGTTAAACCATTGCCATTTTCCATAACTCTTTCTGGCAAATTTGTGGAGATGCAACCTCAGGCTTACATCGGTGATTGCGACAGTACTCTGTTCACAAAAGAAGATCTACTGAAGAATCGTAGATTTCCTTATATTCTGGTTGATTGCCGGTTCTGGGATAGACATTCTGAGAAAGAAAAGAAGAAGCTCGTTATCCAGTTAAGACAGACCCTTGGAGTTGTAAGAAAGTATATGTGGGATGAACAGTTTGTAATAACTGGAAATATAGATCCTGAAAAGTGTTTTGGTATTTATCACTCCTCAACGGAGGACTTTCTTAATGAAAGACGTGTCGAAGACATCATTTTGCTTGATCCTGGTGCAGAGGACATCTTTCAGGGTGAAAAGGCGGATTGCTACATTATAGGTGGGATTGTGGATAAAACCGGTAATAAGTCGGGTTTAACCTCGAAAATAGGTGAAGAACTGAAAAAGTCAGGATTTTATGTAAAAAGGAGGAAGATCGTTCTAAAGGGAGACATTACAGGAGTTCCTGACAGAATAAATCACATTGCAGAGATAGTTCTGAGGGTGACGTTTGATGGTGTCGATGTCGAGAGGGCTGTAATGGAAATCCAGCCTCCAGTTGTGGCGAGATGGAGGTTGAGAAAAGAGTTGAAAAACTACACCTTACGGGTTAAATCAAAAAGCAGAGTGTTCAGGGTTGTACCCAAAAGAGCGTTTGAAAACTTTGATTGGCTCAATCTTAAAGAAGAAGACTTTTACGAGGTTGCAAGTGATTACAGGTACATTGTAATCTCTGAAAGATTGCTAAGAATGATGGAGTTAGGCTANTTCTTCAGTTCCAGTTAATCATCACGAGTTACGACAGGTTCAGTTCGTCCTTCACGCTTGTAAGTCCTTTGATAGCTATTTCGTAAAATTCTTCGAGTGAAATGTTTAGTTTTTCGGCCATTTTAATCCTATCTCTGTCACAACCTGCGGCAAAACTCTTTTCCTTGAACTTTTTCTTAACAGTTTTGGGAGTTACCTCGGTTATCTTNCCCTTCTTTACAAGAGCGCAAGCGATTACAAGTCCTGAAACGCTGTCAGCAGCCTGCAGCGCAATTTCAACCGCATGGGTGTAATCACCATAGCGCACATGGTTATGTCTTCTGACAACTTCGACCACTGTCTCTTCAAATCCCTCCTTTGTGAGTATCTCTGCACCCTTTTCTCCATGCAGATTCATGTTACCTTGGACAATCTCGTAGTCAATGTCGTGAAGTACTCCAATCTTCCACCAGAGATCCTCATCCTCTCCAAGTTTTCTGGCAAGTTCTCTCATAATTGCTGCAGTAGCTATGCAGTGTTTGATCAGTTTCTCATCTTTAACATACTTCTTCAGAACTTCAATGGGATAGGAGGGATCCATGTGGGAATACGGGTTGGGGAGTTTATATCTTTTTAGAATACTGATCATAGAGTTAAGGCTGTTCATAGGGGCAATAGTAGGAGATAAAGGACTATTGTAGAGGAGACAAGAATTAAAGCGGAAGGTATAATGAGTTTGTAGCTTTTCTGTATCTCTGCACCGAAGTACTCAGCCGTAAGGATATGGCAGAGGTGCATGGGCGAGAGGATAACTCCCGCGAATCCGGCGCACATCACCAGCATTATGTTCTCAGGATGTATGAGTGAACCGCTACCTGTGAACCCTATCAGCAGTGGAAGAGCTATGGAACTGTAGCTGAGCTCAATTCCGGTTGCAAAACCTACGATGAAAGTTAAAATGAAGGCAGCCACGGGTTCAGGAATTCGATATCTTTCAAGATTAAAGAACAGTGATTCTGCCGCTCCACTCGATTCTATGACACCTTTGTAGCACATCACTGCAAATACAAGGATGATGATNCTATGGTCGATGGTTCTGCTGAATATCTTTTTTGCATCATCCAGTCCACCTNTATTTTGCAAGAAGAGGAGAAGTACTGCAGATGCGAGGGTTAACATTAGATCGATTTTCAGAATCAGTGTCAGCATCGCTACAAGTAAAACAGGGTAAAAAAACTTGAGAGATTTAATAATCTCCATAATGTCAAATCTGCCACCACCACCAACTCTTGCAGCAAAGGTAAGTCCGGACAGGAAGGAGATTACAGCCAGGGGTGCTGTGGAGTGAACAAAATCTGAAAAGTTGATTCTCAGGACTGCTGCTCCAATTATTACCGTTGGAAAGAGTGGCCATACTGTGACCCAGATGTGCCTATACCAGTAGTTTAGTGCTGTCGCTTTTTCTGAACTTAGAGCGAACTTTTTAATAAAAGGAGACAGCATTACAGCGGATATTAAAGCCCCTCCAGGCATTGGAAGCAGACCAACCAGCAGGGGGATGAAAATAAAGCTGTACCCACCAAGAGTATCTGCAAGTGAGTCAGCAAGTTGTTTAAGCATGCCGAAGTATTCCATTGTGTATCCAAGAGTGAATGCGAGCACAACTATTGTTACAATTCTTATCGTCTCAGCTGAAACTAAACTTTCAAAAAGCACATAAAAACCCTGAAAACCAAAAGCGAGAATACTGAGCACAGTTGCGCCTATGAAGAGTGCTATCCCAATATCGATTTTCCTCATGAGCATCAGGACAAGAACAATTGAGAGTATTAAGGAGACGGAAACGTCCATCGAATGTTGAGGTAGAGGACAGTAATATAATTCTTTGGTATTTTGTGAAGAAGCTGGGCAATCTTTTTAACCTTCATCCATTTGTGAAAGCATGCATGAGATTTTCAAACTTCGCAAAATCATTCAAATTGATGGTTACATTGAAAAGGTAAAGCCGATTGTGGAAAAGGTTAGATTAGAAGGTGATTCAGCCATTCGCAAACTTACGGAAAGGTTTGACGGCATTACACTCGNCAGAATACAGGTCGAGAAAGAAGANATTGATGCAGCCTATGATACCATTGATGATGATACTATTGATGCGCTTGAAGTGGCAAAAGAAAACATAGAGAGGTTTCATGCAATCACGTCTGTTGAAAGAGAGATCAGAATTGACTTTGGAGACTGTGTACTCGGTAAAAAATACGTTCCAATTGAGAGAGTTGGAGCTTACATACCAGGAGGCAGGGCGAGCTATCCATCCACAGCCCTGATGATAGGAATTCCAGCGAAAATTGCTGGAGTTGATAAGCTCGTTGCGTGCACACCTCCATCAGAGAATGGGAGGGTCAACCCACTTACACTTGTTGCACTTGATATTGCAGGCTTCGATGAAGTGTACGTAGTGGGTGGAGCGCAAGCTATTGCAGCGATGGCCTATGGAACTGAAAGTGTTAGCAAGGTGGATAAAATTGTAGGACCAGGCAATATCTACGTAACAGCAGCAAAACTCCTCGTTGTAAAAGATGTTGCCATTGATATGCCTGCTGGACCATCAGAGGTAATTGTGATAGCTGACGAATCTGCAGATCCAGAGTTTGTTGCGTATGACTGTCTTGCACAGCTTGAGCATGATCCCCTTGCAATAGCAGCAGTTCTGACAACGAGTGAGTTTTTTGCCAAGCAAGTTCGAGGAATTGTAGAAAGTGCTGGAGAGTTTGAGAATTTCGGTGTTTTTGTTACTCCAGATATTGATGAAGCAATACAGATTGCTAATAGCTTCGCTCCGGAGCATCTTGTCCTGAACTTCAAAAATGCAGAAGAGTATCTTGACAGGGTAAAAAACGCAGGAAGTGTGTTTGTTGGGAATTCTTCACCAGTTGCTGCTGGTGATTATGCTTCAGGAACAAATCATGTTCTCCCAACATCAGGATTTGCCAGATCTTATGGCGGTTTGAGTGTGGAGAGTTTTATGAAACACTTCACGTTCCAGATTTTGACGATGGATACAATGAAAAGAATTGGAGATGCTATCATCAGGATTGCAGAGGCTGAAGGCTTGAAGTATCACGCCTTAAGTGTTAAGAAAAGATTGAGGAAAGATTAAAGTAAAAATTTAGCTTTCCAGAACTTCTTCATAGAACCTTTTTNCCATTTTTCGATCCTGGAGCAGTTCTTTNTCTTTTAGTACCTCTCTTTCCAGCTTTTTGAGGGCTACGTGAAGAGCGTATTCCACACCCCAACTCTCACCACTGACCATGAAATTGCCTCTCTCACTGGACAGTTTGAGTCGAACNTGAATGAGCGGTAATCCACGAAAAGTCTCTTTGTGTCTTTTAATGTAAACAAAGATGTAACTCTCACGCAGAAAGTCAGAGAACTTTCTCATAAATCTTTCAATGTCATCCATAATCGCTTCTCTGTCGAACTCATCTATTTGGATATCCGTGGTTATAATCTGAACTCCGAATCCTCTCTTTTCCATTTTCTTCGTGTAGTATTCNAGGATGTCCTTTTTAATGACTATACCCTCCGGCAGGCCATCCCTCGTTATCACAATGCTCGAGATTCTGTTTTCGACCATCATTTCAATTATCTCTGAAATTGGATTGTTTCTCTCTGCAGTTATCACTGGAGCGCTCATTATGCTTTCCACCATTATTGAGAGGGTTTTCTCCTTTTCACCGCTCCCATCACCAAGTCTTGCTCTTTTTCTGGGAGAGATAACCCTGTCTATGATGTCTTTACCTGTAAGTATCCCAACAACTCTGTTTTTCTCATCAATTACAACCACTCTGTCAATTCCATGACTCCTCATCACTGAAAGAGCCTTGGCAGCCGTATCAAATCGTCTTACAGTGATAACTTCAGGGTTCATAACCTCCCGAACCTTCACACCCGAGAGTTCACTCTTTATTTTCATTAAAAAGTCGTTTATGTAAATCACACCAATTTTATCTCTCTCAAGTCTTACAAGAACAAATGGAGTTGAATCCTCAACAAACCTCTTTGCAACTTTAACAGGTGAGAGATCAGATAATGGAATTATTCCGGTTCTGACCAGAAATGATTTAATTTTGGTTTCATGGGGATTTTGTAAGACACTACCCCTTATGAGGTCTTTCTCTCTGACTACACCAACAATTTTGCCCTCATCCTCAACCAGAATTGCATTAGCCCTATCCCTGTCCAGTTTTTCAAGCATCGGGAATATTTTTGATACAGTCTCGTTTGCATTTATGACTTCGAATTCTTCACTGATAAGTTCTTTCAATTCTTCCACTTCCATCGAAATCACCTCCTACCTATTTTGATGTCCCACTCNGGGTTTATCACCTTTTTCAGGTGATTTGAAATTCTGTCGCAGAGTTCTGCATATCTCATCCCTTTAAAGCCCACACCATAAGTCCGGTGGCAAGGAAGCTGAGCGCCAGGGAGAATAAAAAAATTGTGATATAAAGTCCTGAATATTTTCTCGCAGCAGCTTCGGAATCCCTGAAGAAAGTCTCACCCATCACGTTTATCTCAACTTCTCTCTCTCCGTAACTGCATTCTGCCTCAGCAAGTTTAATACTCTCTATTTTCTTTATTACGTTTTCAAATGCTTCCCAATCTCTCTCATCATCCCCTGCTGCTTTGTAACTGAATTTGACTCTGATTCCAGTCTTTTCATGGTTGTCCGTTGATGCAACGATGGGTATGTAGCCATGTTCCCGGAGTCTCTTTTCCACAAATTTTCTGAACTTCAGATTCACATTGTTAGAATCAAAAACAATCAGCGCATATTTCTCCTCGCAATAGTCCAGGAGTAGCACGTCAATACCTGTACAGATGCTATCACTAGAAAATTCTTCTCTTAAAAATCCGTATTTGAATTTTGTAGGTGTACAATTCACCTTTCTGCTCTTTTCAATCAGTTTTTTGATCTCCTCTATATCATTCTTACTCATATCAAAATCACTCTTTGAGTGGGCGTTATGACAGTCAACAATAAAGTCCACTTCTCCAGACTCAATTGTAAAGTCGTCAATTCTTTCCTTACCACCTACCAGATATACCCTTAGCTTGTCAAACGGNAAGCATACAACTTCAAAATTATCACTTTCAACTCTGAATGGTTTCATAGGAAATAGTGTTTGGGATTCACAGTCAATGGATGATAGTATCTTCTGAACGTCNCCCCTTGACGCGGGATTACTCGTATGAGTGGCAGGAGAGTGGAGATAAACTGCACCTCTCTTTCGAATTTCCTCAATAAGTGTGGCACCACCAACATTTCTGAATGGACCTGGGTGAAAGTCAGAAGAAACGAGTTTAGCGTCTCCAATTCTGAGACATCTTACCTTTCCTTTTTTTCGTTCAGAAACGCTGAGCAATGCGTTTTCAATATATACTGGCGAAGACGTTAACCAGAAAAGGACAAAAGATTTGACAAATCTCTTTATGTTAAAAATTCCGACATTTCTGTCCATCAGCTTTAAGTATATCGCAAAAATTAAAGTGGAAACCAGACAGGCTGTGATTGTTTGTGGAGTAGGAGAGAACATCAAAAAGATTGCCATCGAATAGAGAGAACTTGCAGGTAAATTTGACTCTGAACAGAAGTATAAAACTGAGAGGAAAAGAAAGAAAGAACCAGCTGGATTGCCAAAAATAACATCTGATGCCACAGTCAACATCGTTATGAGAAAAGAAAGGAAGAAAACTCTNTTAAGATTAAATTTAAGTTTCAGCAGTTTGATTGCCAAAAACGATGCGAGTGTAATCGAAATCCAGAAGATTAAAGTTTTTTGATAAAAAAATGAAATGATAAGTGTTGGAAAAATTGACAGAGCGAATGATACTTCTGTTCTTGGAACGGAAAATAACTTCATTGCAAGTTCTTCAAAAGTCTTTACTGAGTTGTTTTGCAAGAAATTCACCTCAGAATTTTGCTGCCCAGACTTTTCCATAGCACGTCAACCTTCCTCCTCACTTCCTCACTCATCTTTACCTCTTCTGGCCACTCTCTCTCGTATCCTTCCTCCTTCCATTTTCTGGTGGCATCTATACCCAGTTTTCCAGCCAAGTTGGGTATGTAAGCGGAATGATCAAGAGCATCAGTTGGTGATGGGGGAAGTATTACAAGATCCCTTGCTGGGTCGAATCTGCTTGTTACAGCCCACAGAACCTCGGATAAATTATGGACGTTTACATCGTCGTCGACGACAACAACAATTTTTGTTAGAGATAAAATTCCAAGTCCCCAGATGCCATACATGACCTTTTTAGCATGTCCTGGGTATGCTTTTTTTATAGAAACTATTGCAAGATTGTGGAAAGCTGCTTCGGCGGGAATGTTCATGTCCACGATTTCAGGGAGAATCATCTTAATTAATGGTAGAAAAACTCTTTCTGTGGCTTTACCAAGCCATGCATCTTCCATAGGGGGTTTCCCTACAACTGTTGCATGATAGATCGGATCTTCACGGTGTGTTATGTGTGTGATGTGAAAGACAGGATAGGGTTCAGGTGGGGTGTAGTAACCCGTGTGATCACCAAATGGTCCCTCAATTCTAAGTTCATCTGGCTTCACGTATCCCTCAAGAACTATCTCTGCTGTAGCAGGTACCTGCAGGTCAACAGTTTCGCAGTCTACAACTTTTATTCTTCTTTTTCGAATAAAACCTGCAAACATGAACTCGCTAATCCCCTCAGGAAGCGGAGCGGTAGCAGAGTAGAGTAGTGCAGGTTCAACTCCTATTGCTACTGCAACTTCAAGTTTGTTTCCATTTTTCTCAGCGAGTTTTCTCAGATGCAGTGCCCCGTGTTTGTGGATCTGCCAGTGCATGCCTGTCGTTCTCCCATCAAAAACCTGCATCCTGTACATTCCTGCATTGAGCTCACCTGTTTCAGGATCCCGTGTGATGACCACTGGAAGAGTTATGAATCTGCCAGCGTCTCCTGGCCAGCATTTGAGTATGGGAAACTTCTCGAGACTCTCAGCTTCTCTCTCTTTGCAAGGTGCTTTTGAAGTTTTTTTCGGAATAAAAGATATCACATCCTTCAACTTACCAAGACTCTTAACGGCATCCATAAAAGATGATGGACGGAAACGTGCAATTTCAACAAGTCTTTCACCTATTTCTTCAAATTTATCAACTTCAAGAGCAATTTTCATTCTCTTCTCAGTTCCAAAAGCATTCATAAGTACAGGGATATTGTATCCAGATGGATTCTCGAAGAAAAGAGCTTTTCCACCTGATTTAATGGCTCTATCTGCTATTTCAGTCATTTCAAGAATTGGACTGACTTTTTCTTTAATCCTTGCGAGTTCATTTTCAGCCTCCAGCCTTTCCACGAATTCCCTCAGATCTTCGTAGGGCATGGGCAAAAATTATTCTCCGATTATTAAAACTTTTTTGAAGAGATCTCTGCTTATTTTAGGTTCTCTGAAGTTCTCATTTATCCCAGCATCAAAAAAGCTTTTAATACCCCCGACGATCATCAAGCAGGGTGAGTCTAAATGAGGTCAGATTTACCAGTCAAGGAAGTGATGACATCGGTGGTCTGTACGATTAAAAAAGAAGATACAGTTCATACTCTGGCAAAGAAATTGGTAGAATACGGGGTTGGGAGTGCTGTTGTGATTGAAAATGGTAAACCAATTGGTATTGTTACTGAGAAGGATCTCATAGCCAAGATTGTTGCAAGAAACAAGCTTCCTTCCCAAGTGAGGATAGAAGATATTATGACTCACCCGATCATTACGATTACCCCGTACACAAGCTTGAGAGAGGCTGCAAGAATTATGATTAGAAAGGGAATCAGGAGGTTACCTGTGGTTAATGATAGAGGTGAACTCATGGGGATAATAACAGATAACGATATACTTGGCGTTTCTCTGGATCTTGGCGAGCTTACAGCTCTTATCACTGAGAATTCAGTAGGTTATTCGGTTGAGACTCCTCGAGAGGTGGAAGAAGATCTGTATGCAGGAATATGCGAAAAATGCGGTAAGTATTCGGATTCACTGGTAAATTTCAATGGCCTCCGTTTGTGTGAAGACTGTCTGGAGACTGAAAAATAATTGGCAATACCGTGAGGTGAAATTTTGAAGAATTTAAAGCCAGGGACAGTTATGGACGTTGCAACAAAGGATGTTCACACATTCCCACCGACTTCAACTGTTATGTACGCTCTGAAATCCATGGTTAAGAAAAATTTCCGAAGAATTCCTGTTGCTGATGCTGGAACAAAAAGGCTGGAGGGCATACTATCAGCAACAGACCTTGTAAATTTCTTCGGGGGCGGTAAAAAGTATGANATTGTTAGAGAGCGGTATTCTGGCAATCTTGCTGCNGCAGTTAATGCTGAGCTGGAGGAGATAATGGAACGAGAAGTGGTAACCATTGACTATACTGCATCGTTTGAGGANGCTGTGGAACTCATGTTTGAGAAGAAAGTGGGCGGCTGTCCTGTTGTTGACAGACGGGATAGGGTGGTTGGGATATTTACTGAAAGAGACGTTCTCAGATATCTCAGCAGACAAAAAAGGATTGATGGTTATGCAAGTGATTACATGACAAAAAGTATTGTAACTCTCAAACCGAGAGACACAATTGAGGATGCTATGAGAACGATGATCGAAAGAAAACTTCGGAGACTGCCGGTCATTGAAGACGGAGTCCTGGTAGGAATGATAACTGTAAGAGAGGTTCTAAGATATTTTGGTATGGGTGAGGCATTCAAAAAGCTCACGACCGGCAATATAAAGGAGGCGATCATTAAGCCTGTTTCGTCNATTCTGTCCAGTAGTAGGGTGCTGTTCTACAAGGAACCTCTCACATTTCCAGCTGATGTGAAGATATCACATGTTGTTGATGCTATGCTTCAGAAGAATTATGGGGCTGTGCTGATAGTAGATGACGGCAAACTTGAAGGGATAATCACGGAAAAGGATATTGTAAAGTTTCTGTATTATCAGACATGAATTTCATAGCGGATGCCCTGAATCTCTCAACTTCAGCAGCATCTCGACTTGAAGAAAGAAACATAATAAGGAGGGCATTTGTAAAACACCCATTTTTTTCAGACATCTTTGAAGCTTACAGACTTGATAAAAAATTTGGTCAGTATGAGGAGGGAACTGTTGTATTGAAAACAGTGGATGGATTGAAAGTTGTGAGAGGTTTTCCCAAAATAAGGAGAATTTTAACCCTGGATCCAGCCTTAAAGAGACACTTCGGAGAGAGAATAATCGCAGTGGAGGAAAAAATGAACGGTTACAATGTGAGAGTAATAAAAGCTGGTGAGAACATCTATGCAATAACAAGAAGAGGTATTTTGTGTCCATACACTACGGAAAAGGCAAGAAAACTTGTCAACCAGGAGTTTTTTGAGGAGTTCCCTGACTACATGCTCTGCTGTGAGGCAGTTGGTGAAGAATCTCCGTATGTACCAACAGATCTTTATGGAATAAGGAACTTGGAGTTTTTTCTTTTCGACATAAGAAAAAGTGAAACGAACGAGGCGTTGGATATAGAAACGAAAGAGGAAATAGCTTCGGATTTCAAGCTAAAAATGGCGCCAGTTCTTTCCAGAATCAGCTCTGATAACGTTGAAGCAGTTCGGGACATAGTGGAAGAATTAAACAGTAAAAAGAGAGAGGGTGTGGTCTTTAAGGACATTGAAATGAGAGTGGATCCGCTCAAATACACAACAAGTTTCGCAAACTGTAATGACCTCCGTTATGCTTTTCGATATTTCAATGAGTACGGGAGGGATTTTATGCTTTCAAGAATAGTCCGAGAGGCGTTTCAGAGTTTCGAGTTCGGCGAGACCGGAAAGGAACTTGAGCAGAGGTGTTTGAGGCTTGGAAGTTCCATTTTACTTCCGCTAATCGAGAGTATCAGAGAAGTTAAGGGAGGTGCTACCATCTGCGAGCGAGTCAGACTCCGATTCGAGAGTGTGGAGACACTTGAACTCTTCAAAGAACATCTCAGACTTCTTGGAATAGATTTCAGACTCGAAGTTGAGAGAACAGAACCGGAAGTGGTGGTAGTTTTGGGAAGGGTTATGAGGGGAACCACAGATAAAATAACCGGAATCCTGAGAGGTGCACTATGGAGGTAGCCAAATAAATTTGTTGAGGTGATGAAGTGATCTCGGTTGGTGTTGATCCCGGAACAGCGAGCTATGATGTAGTCGCTATAGAAGGGGACAAAGTCGTTTATGCGTCTTCTTTACCCAGCACCGAGGTTCGCGTTAATCCTTTAAAACTGATTGAAGAAATCGAAAGGAGTGAAGCAGAAATAGGAGCAGGTTTATCGGGTTACGGTTTACCTGTTAAGAATTTCTCTGAGATTGATGAAATCGACATATTTTTGATGACTCTCAACTTTGAGGAAACGTCTTCNATAGGTTTGAGGAAGATTATTGACCTCATACGAGAACGAAACCTTAATTTTTACACAATTCCTGGCATTATACACTTGGAAACGGTTCCTGTNTGGAGAAAAATGAATAAGATTGATATCGGTACAGCAGATAAACTGTGTTCCACAGTTCTTGCTGTTTATCAGCTTTCTCAGGAGATTCCAGTAGAGAAGCAGAACTTTATTCTTGCAGAGGTAGGTCACGGCTTTACGGCTTTTGTGGGAGTTAAGAGAGGTAAGATAGTAGACGGAATCGGAGGTACGTCTGGATTTCCTGGATATTCATCAATGGGCTCGATGGATTCTGAACTTGCATATCTGCTCGGCAGTTTCCCAAAAAATTTGATCTTCACAGGAGGGATAGACTATTTTGCAAAGGAGTGGGGGCTTGAGAATGCATTTGAAATCCTTGCAGAGTATGTATTGAAGGGTCTAAGATCGATTGAAGTGAGCGTCGGTACTGCGGATCTGTGTGTGCTTTCCGGAAGGTATGCAGGGAACGTTGTGGATAGGATCTCAGAGGTGTATGAGTGTGTTTTTCTGCAGGGTTTTGGAAGGAAAACAGAACAGACAGCAGCACAGGGAGCAGCCTTGATTGCAAACGGTATTGGCGGTGGAGAATTCAGGGAAATTCTGGAACATATGGAAATTTTCAGTGCTCGAGGAACATCCCTCGATTACCTAACCTCCGAGCTGGTTGATCATCTGAGACGAACTATGAAAATAGGTTAAATTTATATTGCCTCTCCTACCATGCGGTGATGCTATGTATGCGAGAATTAAGCTCCGTGACACTGTGAGAGTACCTCCATCTAAACTGGGGGAAGATATTGAGTCCGTAATTAACTCACTGCTTTGGGAGCAATTTGAGGGAAAGCTGGACAGAGAGTATGGAATGATAATAGGAATCGAGAGCATAGAGGAAATCGGTGAGGGTAGAATAATTGAAGGTGATGGAGCCGTTTACTTTGAGGTCGTTTTTACTGCCATATGCTTCAAACCCATTCTTCAGGAGGTTGTTGAAGGAGAGGTTGTTGAAATTGTTGAATTCGGTGCCTTTGTATCTATAGGCCCGTTTGACGCTCTACTTCATATGAGCCAGATCACGGATGACTATATGGTATTTGATGAGAAAAATAAGAGGCTTGTAGGAAAGGAAACCAAAAAGTCACTTCAGGAAGGTGATTTTGTAAGGGCGAGGATAGTTTCTCTGAGTTTAAAGGAGAGGGAACCTGAAAAAAGCAGAATAGGTCTAACTATGAGACAACCATGGCTTGGAGCTCTTAAATGGATAGAGGAAGAAATAGAAAAAGAGATAGAAGGAGAAAAAGAAATCATGAGGTGAGACTTTGGCTGAACTGGCCTGTAGAAGGTGCAAATTCATCAGTATAGATAGCAGTACCTGTAAAAATTGTGGAAGTACTGAACTCACGAAGGAGTGGTATGGTTATGTGGTTATAATTGATCCTGAAAAGAGCGAAATTGCAAAGAGACTTGAAATTACAATTCCGGGAAAGTATGCGTTAAGAGTGGGTTAGATGCTCAGGCTGCCAGAAGAGATGCGAGAAGATCTGTCGAAACCTTACGGAAGACTTTACAGGGGTAATGGAATCGAAGTTCTGATTCAGATAGAGGATGCAAAAACATGCAAGCATCTGGCATGTGTGGGGGATCTGGTTAGTTTTTATGCACTCAAAGCTGGCTTAAAGCCTGGCGTGATAGTAGTTGATGGGAAAACTGTCAGAGAGGAAGTTCTTGGAGTGGAGAGAATATCTTCAATAGCTGTTGACTATACGAGAATTGACACGGTTAATCCTCCAGGTCACATTTCATGTGAGCTTGTATCCTCTCTTAAAAAAGCCGTTGAACTCCTTTTAAAGATGCGAAAAATTATGGTGGTAGTTGATGGGGAGGAGGATCTTGCTGTAATGCCTCTTGCTCTTCTTCTTCCTGATGGTTCCTTGATACTATACGGTCAGCCCGGAGAAGGTGTGGTTGCGTTTGAGGTGGATCGCGAAAACAAAGTTCTAATACTCAGTTTGATGAGGAAGATGGAGAAAGTTGGAGAATGTGAAGAGATAGAGATGCTGCTCGGTGCCAATAAGGGAGGTGATTGAATGGAGATTTACGTTGAAAGTGAAAGATACAACCCGTTGCTGAGAAGAAAGGAAGTACATTTTACAGTGACATTCGAAGGAGCTACACCTTCAAGAAAGGACGTGAGGAATAAAATTGCAGGATTGATGAACGCAGATGTGGAGAGAGTAGTGGTCAGCTATATCAAGACAGAGTTCGGTAAAACAGAAGCGAGATGTTACGCGAAGATATACGATAGTGTCGAAGACCTCAAAGCGATCGAAGAGGAGCACATAATACAGAGAAACATCAAAGTAGAGGCTGAAGAAAGTGAGGCTGAAAAAGCTGCTGAAGAGGCTGAAGAAGGCTAAACCTGAAGCTTGGAGGTGATTAGGTGGCTAAAGGTGGTGAAAGCGTATACAGGTATTACGAGATAAAGGGCGAAAAGGTAATCAGGAAAAGAAAGCAGTGTCCAAGATGTGGCGAGGGGGTTTTTCTCGCAGAACATCCGGACAGAAGGAGCTGCGGAAAGTGTGGGTACACCGAATTTAAGAAAGAGAAGAGCTGAAATTATTCTTAGTGAATATTTTATTTTATATAAAAAATGAAAGCTCTGGGAATTGAAGGTACAGCGTGGAGCCTGAGTGCAGCGGTTGTAGATGAAAAGGACGTAATAGCTATCGTGAACGATCCCTATATCCCAGTTGAGGGAGGGATTCATCCAAGAGAGGCATCCCAGCATCATTCGGAGAAACTACCGTTAGTTCTTCAGAAGCTTTTTATGGAGGTTGCACCTTCTGAAATTGATCTCGTTGCCTTCTCTCAGGGTCCGGGCATGGGGCCGTGCCTCCGGGTTGTAGCTACTGCTGCCAGATTGCTTGCTTTGAAACTGAATGTTCCGCTTGTNGGGGTAAACCACTGTCTGGCTCATGTGGAGGTTGGTAGATGGAAGACAGGGGCGAAGAAACCTGTTACTCTCTACGTAAGTGGTGGAAACAGTCAGGTAATAGCGAGGAGAGGTAACAGATACAGAGTTTTTGGAGAAACCCTTGATATAGGCATTGGAAATGCACTTGATAAGCTTGCCCGGTACATGGGGTTGAAACATCCAGGTGGACCAAAAATTGAACAACTTGCCACACGAGGAGAGGAATATCATCCACTCCCATATATTGTGAAGGGAATGGATTTCTCGTTCAGTGGTATGGTAACAGCAGCACAGAAACTTCTGGACTCGGGTATCAGGATGGAGGACGTCGCATTTAGTTTTCAGGAGACAGCCTTTGCGATGCTTGTTGAAGTGACTGAAAGGGCACTTGCATATCTTGACCTTGATGAGGTTCTTCTGACGGGAGGAGTCGGTGCAAACAAAAGGTTACAGGAAATGCTTGAGGTTATGTGTAATGAAAGAGGTGCAGAATTCTATATGCCTCCAATTGAACTCATGGGTGACAATGGGGCCATGATAGCATATACTGGACTGCTGATGTTCAGAAGCGGATTTGAGACACCTCTTCACAACTCACAGGCAAAACCTGATTTCAGGATAGAAGATATAGAGATAAACTGGGAATAAAAAAGAGTGCAATTCGGTAGGAACTACAGCTTTTCTGCCTCTTTTTTCATAAGCTTCTGCCTCTCTTTTGCAGAGTACCCTGTGAGCTCCTCCAGAAATCTGTTGTACGTTTTAATCGTTTTCAGAGCTGTTTCATCATCAACCTTTGGATTTGTTCTGGATTCAGCAAGCAGTTTCTTGTTTTCAATCCAAAGTCTGAGTTCTTCAATTGCTCCAAAATTTTTAACCACAAAAACGTCACCTTCTCTCTCAAACTCGCCAAAGTGCTTTTTTATTTGCTCTTCAAGTCTCTCATTGCAAACTCTGTAACCTCTTTTAAACCTATACTCCCTCATAGTCGACATGCTACTCGTGGTTTTAAAAGATTAATTGGTTACACGGTTTTTTGAATCTGTAAAGGTTTTATAGAGATTTCCAATGAGATTCTGACAGAATTGAAAAATAGTCCCACCAAGAACTGTAAAAAAGGTTTATTAAAAAGATCTGGTACGAGAACATGAAGACCTTGGATTTCAAGAGCAAAAAAGAAGTTAGAGACTTTGTATGGANAAAACTGGAAAAGATTTGTTTTCCTCAACCTTATGGTAGAATTCCAAATTTTTATGGTGCAAGAAAGGCTTGTGAGAGAATTAGAGATCTCTCTGAGTACAAGAGAGCTGGAATTATCTTTTCCGCTCCAGATGGTGTCTTGCTTCGGCTCAGAGAGATAACACTCGAAGACGGTAAGCTGCTACTTGTCGCTTTACCAAAAATGAAGGATTTCAGGTTGGTCAGTGAGAATGTTAGGCCAACAATTCGAGCTATGGAAAGAGTGGGTAAAAAAGTTGATTTTACAGTTCTTAAGGGTTCAGTGAGTGTATTTGCTCAAGGATGTGTAGCAGTTGATCTTAAGGGTAACCGGATAGGAAAGGGAAGTGGGTATGGAGACAGAGAATATGAAATTCTCGCATCAAGAGGTTTATTTTCTCCTAATCCACTCTACGTCGTCGTCGCCCATGATCTACAGGTTTTCGATGATCTCAGCCACCTTGCAGAGGAGCACGATGTCAGAGCTGATGTGATTCTCACCCCCACTCGCACAATCAGAACAGAGAATTATAGNGATCTTTAAAGATGAGCTCATTTTGATGTGAATGGTGGAAGTCGAGACGTGCCAGAACTTCAGCGGTACTTTGAAGTTTGCTGGAGTATTATTGGGGTGTTATCAAACATTTATCCAAGCTACCAATCAAAACTCTTATATCTGCTTTTGGATAATTCGGTATATGGAATTCTACTCGGAAACAAGGTACAGAAACTGGCTTGAGAAGATAAAGGAAACACAGGTTAGAGAAGATGANCCATCAACCCTGGCTGTGTTTGATCAAATTCTTGAAGACTTTGTCATTGCCTGCATGAACATTGTGAAGGCGGTTAAAGATAGGGAGATCAAGAAAACTGACGCTCTTAAAGAAATAGAGAAGATCTCCGGNATAATTTCTCAAAAGCATGATTTCAACTCGGAAACAAAAAATGACCTTTTTGAGTTTACTCTTGAAAGCATTAGAGCTGTTTTAGCTTCATTCAGAACTTATTTTGAGGGTAAGGCGAGCAAAAAAGATTTCCAGAGTCTACTCAATGAAGCACTCAAAAAGGAGGCGAAGGGTGATCTGGAAGGTGCATTTGAACTCATTGCCAGAATGGGTGCTAAAGTCATCAAAGGAGAGAAACTACCAGAACTCAGTTTTCCCGATGACAGTGTAATCCTCAGCTGGCTTGATGGAATAGATGCCATTAATGCTGTTATTGAGCTAAGTGAAATCGATGCTCCTGCTGAATGAGGTTAAAAGAGCAGCCAAAAGTGGTCTGGGTTATAAACTTTACAAATCTCTTCTTTTAAATTACGGGAAGAGGGGGGAAAAAGCCTACTTTTATCTCAGAGATCAACGAGTTAAGAAATACTTGGACTTTTTTGTTGTTGTTGGTAGGAGTGAGTATGTTGTTGAAGATAATTTCTGCACCTGTCCTGACTTTCAGATCAATCTCCGTGGTAAAAAGCCCTGCTCACATATAATCGCAGTGGAGATATCTAAAATTTTAAAGTGTTATGACGAGATAAACGCGTATTATGTTGACTTTCTCAAAGATATGGACTGGAGGAGGGAGATATGAGAGTGGATGACTGTGAATCTGGAAGAGAACTGAAAATAAAACCCGTAGGAGTTGTTGAATCTGAAAACAGGATTAGAATTTTCTCTGAGTATAGTGATGCTCTTGAGGGGGTTAAAGAGGGTATGTGGATCTGGGTTCTGTATTTCTTCCATAGAGCGGGAGAAAAATTAAAAGTTCATCCAAGAGGGGACATCTCAAGACCTCTTCGAGGCGTCTTTTCAACAAGAAGTCCTGAAAGACCTAACAGAATAGGAATGTCTCTTGCGAGACTGCTCCACGTAGAAGGAGAATTGCTGCTGATAGATGGAATAGATGCACTTGAAGGTTCGCCTGTAATAGATATAAAACCATACACTGAATACTATGATGTGCCTGGTGCTGTATTGAGCGCAGATGATATCAGAAAGAGAATAGAAAATGAAAATCTTATCCGGGATTACATAGACCTTGCCACCCAGCTTCAACCGAATGGGTTTGACTGTACTTTAAGATCCGTGTCTAAGATTGAAGATGCCGGTCTGATAGACTTCGACAATGCTGAAAGGCGTATCTCGTCTGTAAAGGAGTTAGTTTTTCAGGATGACAAAATATTTCTTGAACCAGGAGTTTACAGGGCAAATCTCAATGAGGTTATTAAGCTTGGGGACGACATAATGGCCTTTGCACGTCCCAGATCTTCACTAATTCGCTGTGGTGTTAATGTGCTTACTGCTGTGTGGGATGCAGGTTATGAGGGAAGAAGTGAGGTAGGGATTGTTGTTCACAATCAAAGTGGTGTGTGGCTAAAGAAGAACGCACGAATTGTTCAGCTTGTTTTTATAAAGCTGACTTCCCGAACGAGGGGGTACTCGGGAGTATACAGGGGAGAGAACGTGTAGAGGTGCAAGATGTTTCTGCTTCTTAGACAGAAGATTGCAAATGAACTCAAAAAATCCGGTTATCGAGTGATCTCTCCACTCAGGGTACCTCTCGGGTGGATAGATATAGGTGTCTTTGGGAGAAAGAATCTCGGCATTGATATTTTCGAGGGGAATTATGAGTCCTGTGTCGAGAGGTTATCTTCCCGTTCCTTCTCCAGAACTTTTGTCATAGGAGACTGTGAGATCTGCGAGCAGCTCACTCTTGTCCAAGATTATTTGGGGGTTAAGTTTGGAGATTGCGTCATTAGTTGCTGGGAGAAAGCATCAATAAAACCGGAAAGTATAGATGAAGTTAGTTTCCGCACAAGAGCTATCGAAGACACTCTTGCGTTTCTGTACGTGGTCGGAGAGATATACGAAGATAAACTGGATGAATACAAATTCAAGCCATTGAAATTTGTTGTTTCCGATCTCAAAAGGTTTGGTTTTGCTACTTCTCATTCCAGACCGAAAATAGGGCCAAAATACTTTCTTTCACTTACCAGTGATGGTGTGAGCATTTCCAAAAAGATAATTACGCGTAGAGTTATCACGCAGGAAAAAAAGCTACGTAAACTTGCAGATAATCCACTGATATATCTCATCGCCATTGGAATTTCACCATGTCTCAGCATTTCAAAAACAGGGTTTGAAGTGGAAGATTTGAATTTTAAATCTTTTTTGAAGGTAATGAATACATTTCCTCTTGATTTGGTTAATTATATAGCCAACCCATCTATTAGATGGAATTTCAGTTTAAATCCCAAGCTTTTGATTTCACACTTTCTCGTAAAAACAGCTTTAAATTCCGATGCTGTTGCTCTGGCAGAAAAGCTTTCCAGAATGGGTCTGGCGTATAAGGTTAAGGTTTACACACCATTCGGTGATGAGATGTGTGAAGAGTACAGGATAGCCAGGGAATGCGTGGAGGCACTTCTTAAATTTAGCTATGCCAGTATCAGTGAAGAACTGCTAAGCGAATTCATGTCTGTGTCGTATCCCCTCTTCTCAAAAGATGTCCATCCCATTATTGAATTCTGCAAGCATCATCTTGAAAAAGCGGAAAAAGCGGNTGTATGCCGGATAACGGGTAGTAAGGTTATAATCTACGATAATTTTGAAAAATACGCCAGAGTAAAATTATCAAAAATAATGGAGTCTGTTTTGAAGAGTTTTTAGTATACAGGCTTTTAATCTCGGTTTTTCAGGACTCACTTTTTTGTTTCAGCCAGAGTTCTGAAATTAATTTTTTATAGTCTCAGTATCACCTAATTACTATGATGGATGATCTTCCCCGAAGTGTTAAACGAACCCTCGTCACTCTTGTTAAGATGGGGGAAGCTACTGCCGAGGATATCTCTAAAAGAACTGGGAGAAAAAGAGCTACGGAAAGTTACTATTTGAATCTTCTTGCCAGAATGAAGATTGTGAAGAAAAGGAAGATAGGGAGNAAAATATATTATTTTCTGAATTATGATTAAATATAACTAAATTCAAAAAATAATAATTCATATTTTCAAAAAATTTTAGAATTTAATAATACTTTCTTTGGTATCTATCATGAAAAATTTGTATTAAATTGTTTGAAATAAATTATTACATATTTAGTGTAATAAATGTTTTAGGTTCCCCTAAAAATAGAAGAGTGGGTAGATAATTTATTCCAGAAATATAGTGAATACGATGCATTTGGTGCAGTTAGGGGGGGTTAACTGCAAAAATACACACACTTCTTGTAAACACGTAGGATTACTACGAATTTATTACATATTTAGTGGAATAAATTAGTTCTTTGAACTTTAATTTTTATTAAATTA
>Ga0180908_1043_pt1 | contig 25112 bp, 26 predicted proteins | sample Deesub1362A_J573_FD_124169 | JGI IMG/M metagenome (GOLD analysis project Ga0180908, IMG submission 124169) | Archaeoglobus sp. JdFR-41 | reverse complement strand
CAGATCTTACTGTCAGATATTGCTCTGTAAGCTTACTGAAAAACCTCTTCATAGAATTGCTGAGCCATTCTCTTATCCAGTAACAGTCCTTTCTCTTTTAANATCCTCCTNTCAAGTTTTTTCAGAGTAACATTAATGNCGAACTCCACACCCCACGCTTCACCCGTTACAAAGAACGTTCCGATGTCGGATATGAGTTTCATCCTTACCTGAATCAGAGGGATCTTCCTGAAATAAATTTTAAGCCTTTTGACGTACACAAAGAGATGAGACTTTCCGGTAGAATTTCTGTACTTTTTCAAGAATCTGTTTAAATCATCTGACAAGTCTTTCAGTTCAGAATTAATCAGAGTTAGGTTCTTTGTAGAAATCCGAACATCGTAATCTCCTGGGGTCAACATTTTCAGGTAATGTTCAAGAATGTCCTTTTTTGTGATAATCCCTTCCGGAACCCCGTTGTCTTCGATTACCACACTCGATATTTGATTCTTGAGCATCAGGTTGATAATTTCGTTACCATGGCTCTGTTTCTTGGCGGTTACAGCTGGAGTACTCATAATACCCTCAGCCATTATCGAGAGGCTCTTCTCTTTCTCCCTCTTGCTAAGACGGCCGAGTCTCGAATCCTTCTTTAAAAGGACGACTCTCTCAATTATGTCCTTACTTGTTAGAACTCCAACAATCTGATTGCTATCAATAACTACAACCCTGCTAATTGCATACTCTCTCATTTCAGCCAGAGCCTTNNAGACACTCTCATTTTTTTGAATTGATACCACTGATGGGTTCATCAGGCTCTGAGCTTCAACATCGCTGAATTCGGACTGTATCTCCACAAGAAAATCATCAATGTGGATAACCCCCAGCCCAGTATTCAGTTTCACGAGAACAATTGGAGTTGAATCCTCAATGAATCTCTTCGTTACGTTTTCCGGACTCAAGTTGTTGAGGTTNAGTTCTCCAGTTTTTACAAGAAAATTTTTGATTTTGGTCTCATCCGGATTTGTCATTAAAGCGCCCCTGACTAAATCCTTCTCTCTTGCGACACCTATAATCCTCTCTGAGTACTCAACAACAGCAGCTTTCTCGTGCTCATCTTTCAGCAAAGATAGGACTTTTGAAATGACATCCTCCGAATCTACAACAGTATAATCTTCGCTGATCAGGTTTGTTATTTCAGGTTCCAACTTTTTCATAGGTTTATTAGATGAAATGACATAAAAATTTATCTATTATTTAACATAGATTGAAAATTGGACTTAATCCAATCCGGTTTTAATAAGTAACCAGGCATTCTCTCNTGCTCTTGGGTATTTGAGAAGAACGAAAACACCTGTTGCTTTTTCACCTTTCAATCTGAATTTGATTTCCCTGTCATCCCTTTTCAGTAGCTCGTATTCTCCTCTGTCCCAGATTCTGACAGTACCNCTACCATACCCTTCGGGAATTACCCCCTCAAAGTCCATGTACTCCACATCATGATCTTCTACCTGAATTGCAAGTCTCCTCTCACCTTTTCTTTCTGGAATGTTCTTGGGAATCGCCCAGCTTTTCGCAACACCGTCCATTTCAAGTCTCAAATCGAAGTGGTGTCTTCTTGCCTCATGCTCATGAATTACGAACTTCATATTCATTAGATCTTCAGTTACTCTTCAATAAGAAATCTTCTAACTCTGCTATAGCATCTGTTGCAGAACTCATCTGATTTCATGTCGACCTCAAACACAGAGTTTGAAAAGCTCATGACGCACTCTCTCCTGCTGCAGTGCTTCAACCCCAGAACGTGACCGATTTCATGTACTGCTTCCTTTATTGATCTCTGCTTTATCAGTTCAATGTCAGCATTAAGCCGTAATCTGTAAATAGAAATCATTGCTCTTGTTCCTCCAAGCTCAGCTTCACCGAAAACAAAGTTCATCCTTCCAGCGTATATGTCCACCTCGGTTACCCCAAGTGTAACAAAAAATGGTTCGAGTTTTCTGAGAAGACATGTTGAGTTGTACTGCTCTCTATCCTGGCTGTAACACTCCCTGCTGAGCTCGATTGGTTTGAGAACTTGAACTTTGCCAAATCTTTTCTGGAGTTCTGACCTGAGGAATTCAATAACCTCCTGATTAACGTCTCCAACAGGACGCAATCTGATACAGATGCTTTTCATCCAAACAATGTAAACAACTTCTCTGATATTATCTTTGCCACGTCAACACCAAACCTTGTTGTTATGTAGTAACCTCCATAAATTGTACCTATCATGCTGCCTATGTTTGTGAGCGCAGCTACTGCCAGCACTCTGAAAAATCTGTTCTCCATCATTTCCCGGAGATTGTTAGCTTCCATCAACGCTCCAAGATCTGACGCTCTTGGCTTTCGTATCCAAGCTTCTACGGCTCCAGAGACCCATCCTGCAGCGACCAATGGGTTAAGAGAGGTCAACCAGGCAAAGAGGAAAGCTGCAAGGACTGAAAGTGGATGGCCTCTGGCTATCGCAGCCCCAAGAGCTGCAAGAACACCATTAATCAGGAACCAGTACGCCAGGGCGGTAATCAAAACCTGAGTACTGACGGTTACAGCAAGCATGATGAACACAAAGAGTATAAATATCGCAAATCCGGCTCCAATAATCTTGAACCAGTTTCTTCCCTTTTCAACAGTTTCGAGAGCTGAAAGGTTGGGTCTTTCTTTCTCGAACTTTTTAAGGGCTCTCTCAATCCCCTTTCTGTGTCCTGCTCCCACAACTGCAACAATTTTGCTGTACCTCTGCATTGCAACAAGCAGATTTGCAGCCATGTACTCATCTCTTTCGTCAATCAGAATTTTTGCTGCCGAAGGAGAAATTTTTCTGAATTCTTTGACAAGAGCGTCGAGAATATCCTGCTTTAACAACTCATCCACGTCAACGTCTTCACCGGAAAACATGCTTCTGAGAAAATACCAGAGCATTCTTACTTTACCGAAAAATCCGAGAGATGACCAAAATCTTCTAAAGGTTATGCCTACATCTCTATCGATGAGCAGAACATCAGCACCTATTTCTCTTGCTTTCTCCACCGCTGCCAGCATCTCTGCTCCGGGTTTTATTCCATACTCTTCACCCACTTTTTTCTGGAAATGTGAAAGAAGAAGCTGAAAAAGGAAAAGAAAAGTATCTCCACGTCGAATAAGTTCTGTTACTGGTATATCCTCTCTAAAACCCTCTACAAGTGCCTTGTATCTTCTCGGACACAGTTCCACCGCAACAGCATCTGGTTTTTCATTTTTGATTATATTCTTCACGTCTTCAACACTTTTAGGAGAGACATGTGCCGTTCCTATAATAATCAAACGCTTTTCGGACTCTTCCAACCCAACACCTCCAGCGTTTCAAGTATTTCAGCAACTCTCATCAAGTCACTCCTTGAAATGATACCAACAAGTTTTCCATTTTCGACTACTGGTAGTCTGCCGATTCTTCTTTCATTCATTAGCTTAAGGGCCTGAAAGGCTGACTCAGATGGGGAAATCGTGACGATCTCTCTTGTCATGACCTCTCTCACCTCCACCTCCGGGTTAACATTGATAACGTCCTGAAGCGTTACTATCCCAACGATTTTACCATCCTCGACAACTGGATAGCCAAGGTGCCTCTTTTTCAGCATCAGCTCGATGAGTTCCCCTACTTTAGTTGAAGGGTTAACTGTTATGACCTCCGTGGTCATGATATCACTCACTCTGTATTTTCCAAGAAGTTTTTCAAGCATAACAAGTTTTTCTTCTTCATTTGCCCCAATGTAAATGAAAAACGCTATCAAAATTAGCCAAGGACTGTAGAAAATCCCGAAAATCCCCATCATAACTGCCAGCATCTTTCCAGTTTCAGCTGCTACCCTCGTTGCCCTTGCGTAACTCATTTTTCTGGCAAGAAAACTCCTGAAAATTCTCCCCCCATCCATTGGAAATGCTGGAATCAGGTTAAAAACAGCCAGAAACAGATTTATATATGCGGAAAGAGTGAAAAATGCTGAAATTGACGCTGATGGTATCAAAGTAAGGATTGCACACATCACACCAATGAGTAAGCTTGTTAATGGTCCTGCGATTGAGATCATGAGTTCCTGTCTGGGATTTTCAGGAATCTTTTCCATCATTGACAGCCCACCGAAGATGAACAGAACTATTCCTCTTACTCTAACCCCATACCTCATCGCAACGAGTGAGTGTGCAAGCTCGTGGAAGAATATGGACACAAAAAGGAAGAGAGCTGCAAAAAATGCAAGTAGAAATCTCAGCGGACTTGAAAATCCAGAAAATCCATATGGCTGTGGAGAAACGTAGAAAGCATATATTAACAGAGCCAAAATGAGGAGAAAACTGACATGTACAGCCACCTCAATACCTCTGATTGAGAAAATCCTGATTGATGGTTTCATTTGCATCCTCTCTTTAATTTACATTGAGTTTCTATCTTGTTCAGCAAGTTTTATGGCGATCTCTTTAATTAGTTTTCTCTGTAGTTTGCCTGAAGCTGTTCTCGGTATTTTATCAACAAAAATTATTTTTCTTGGTCTTTTGTAACCTGCCATTTTACCCCTACAGAACTTTTCAATCTCTTCAGGATTAGCTGTCTCCCCGGGTCTCAGTTCAACCAGTGCAGTTACAATTTCTCCCCATCTTTCATCAGGTATTCCTGTAACCACTGCATCTCTAACCTTTGGATGCATTCTCACCACTTCCTCAACCTCTTCCGGGTAAACCTTCTCACCGCCTGTATTTATCACACTTGCCCCTCTACCAATAAAGTGGAAATACCCTTCCTCATCGATGATACCCTCATCACCGACAAAGAACCATCGCTCTCCATCTATTATTTTCCATGATTTTGCAGTTTTTTCGGGATCTTTCCAGTATCCAAGAGCCATAAATCCACCATAAACGAGCTCTCCGACTTCACCTGGTTTTGCATCTTTTCCAGTCTCAGGATTTATAACTCTGCACGGGAACGGACCTTCTCGTGTAATCCTCACTTTTAATTCTCGTGTTTCATCTTCAGAAGTTGATATGCACGTCAGGGCAGCACTTGATTCTGTTGTTCCGATTTCATCCATGAGCATGACATGTGGGATAAACTGAAGAAGTTTTCTTTTAACATCAGGTGACCATCTGACGCCTGATGACACTATAAAGTGCAGTGAATCAAGGTTATACCTCCTACCTCTTACAGCAGCCTTTTCAAGTTCTTCGACCATTGGAATGGCAAAAGCATTTCCCACAATAACTATTTGATTTACACCTCTCTTTTCTGCAGTTTCCCAGAGTTCGGCTGCGTTGAAGCTTCTTGATACCAGATATATGCTTACCCCTCCGAGAGCTCCAATGTGAGAGAAGTTCGCTTCGTAACCTGCACCATGGAAAAGTGGGGAGGCAGTCAGAAGTTTCAGGTCGGATGAGTGGATGTAGCTGAGTGGTGTTCCAAGAGTCGTAAAAACCACTCCCTTCACAAATTCAATCACGGCCTTATCCCGAAATATTTTCTTCATTTCCAATCGTTTCTCGTTGTCCGCCCTCTCAAGTTCTGATATTTTTCTTATTACAGAGTCAGGTGTTTTCTGAATTAACTGGAAGAGGGACCTGGCAAGTTTGTTGGCACTCTCTCTATACTCTGTAGGATACAGCCCTGAAAGGACATTCGAAAGTACCTCCACTGAGAGTGATGATAGTTCCTGAACCGTCAGCCCCCCTTCCGGAAAAAGCCTGTTGATAACTCTAAGGTAAGCCTGATCGGGAAGATTTGAGATGTTGTTGAGTATTGGTAGAGAAGCCTGATAGACTATCATATCCAGACCTCTCACCCGATTCTGGTAATCCCACACAGTTCCCTTGGGATAACCAGTTGTTCCTCCTGTGTAGTAAAGAACGCAGAAATCCTCGTTTGTGATTCTCCACTCAGGATCAGGGGGTGACGAACTGGATCCTTTCTTCAATTCATCAAACTCGTGTACACTTTCGTCGATGATCTGCTCACCACTTTCAGGGTCTTTCCANGCAATTATGTCTTTAATTAACGGTAACTCTTTAAGCAGAGGTTTCACAGATTCGTAAAATCTACTTTCCAGAAAGAGAATCGTAGAGTCAGAATTTTCAAGGATATATCTGACTTCGTCCATTACAAACCTCGGATTAACGTTTACAGGTACAGCTCCTATTACAGATGCGCCAAAATAGGCTTCCATCCATTCTATGGAGTTGAATCCCATTATGGCAATTCTATCCTCTTTTTTAACACCCAGTTCGAGAAGAGCATTTCCTATTCTATTTACATTTTCGTAAAATTCTTTCCAGGTGAGTTCTCTGTTTCCTTGAATAAATGCGATTTTACCCGCAGAAACCCAGTTAATCATCTCAAGTCTTGCTTTCCACGTGTTGTCAGATCCACCATCGTATTTCTGTCTGTATCTCTTAAACGAGTCCTTCACAAATTGATATAAATTCTGAATTTTATTTAAAATTTTGGTGTGTAACAACAAAGTGAGAGTTTAAATAGTGTGAAATTCGATGCATCACAAAGCTACGATCCAGATGGAATGCAACTCTCAAACAGTCACAGACGACAACGGACTTCATTTCAAGATATTACACATTCATTGCGATTTCGTTAAGGCTGAGAAGAACTTTTTCTGCTATTTCAATGTCTCTGAGTCTAATTCTTTCGTTCTCTGTGTGGCAGAGATGTAACTCTCCAGGACCCCATACAGTAACATCAAATCTGTCTTTAAGATTTAACGCGTCAGTCCAGGAAGGCATTGTGGAAGGTACAACCTGAAGTCCTGCAGATTCAATAGCTTTCGCAAGAATTTTGAATGCCATCGCACTTCTAAANCCCTCGTAAGCGTCTGAGGCTCTGAACTTTCCATAATTTTTAACAAATTCCAGTTTTTCAATGGCATTTTCAAGTTTCATATCAGGTGGAATTCGGATATCAATCTTTAATCTACAGCTTTCAGGAACCACGTACTCTTCTCCACCTCCCTCAATTTTCAAAACAGTTATTCTGAATTCCTCGATATTTTTTAGTCTATGAATAAGCTCACATGATCTTTCAATTGCGTTTATACCATATTCNGGCATCGAACCATGAGAAGCTCTCCCCTTGATTTCAACATCCAAGTCAAAGCTTCCCCAATGTTCTGTAACAATTTTCAGATCAGTTGGTTCCATGACAATGGCAAGTTCTCCCCACTTCCACTCTTCTGCAAATTGTTTGGATCCCTCTCCCCCCTCCTCCTCACTGCAGAAAAATGCAATAGTATAATTCAGTTCACGTTGTGAATCGGTGATTTTCTCAGCGGCTCCAAGTATTGCTGCAATACTTCCTTTTGCATCACAAACACCAGTTCCATACGCGTAAATACCGTCTGAGTGAAACTCCTTCCTGATTCTGACCGTGTCCATGTGTGTGGAAACTATGAGCTTTTTACCTGGATTGGCAGCAATGTAATACTCAGCCTCATGGATTTCAAGGCCAAGCTTTCTCAGATAGTCAGAGATAAATTCCTTTATTTTCTTCTCATGTCCACTTTCCGATCTGATTTTAGCTAAGATCTTTAGAAGCATATCGCAGGTCTTAAAAGTCTGAATAAAAAGGTGTTTACGTGGAGATACGCAGAGTCAGGAGAGATGACGTTAAGTGGTTTATTGAGGTCTACCAGAGGGCTTATGCCAACCTTCCAGAGTACGCCTATACAAGAAGACGCGAGATAAGGAGTTACTTCAACTGGTTACTCGGAAGAGACCAAGAAGGCTTCATGGTGGCTGAAGTCGGAAAGCCTGTTGGATTTGTTGCCTGTGACACGAACTGGATAAGCTACTACTCAGATGAAAAGGTCGGGGAGATACACGAGCTTTTTGTGCTTCCAGAGTTCAGAAACAGGGGGATAGGTTCATCACTTCTACTGAAAGCTCTTGATTACGCCAGGAATCGTAATCGGAGAGTGGCTGAACTGTGGGTTGGAGAGAAAAATGAAAATGCTAAAATATTTTATAAAAAATTTGGGTTCAAGGAAGAGGGTGTATGGGGAAAGTGGGTAAGAATGATTAAGTACCTTTAGAATTCAATCAATGAACAGATCTTGTCTAATTTCAACTTTTTCTGCCGGTTTACTACTCACAGGTGCTTGGATAACACTTCCATACTCTCCCCATATTTCCTCAATTTTCTTTATGTCTTCCCTGGCTCCAAATGCCACATAACAGGGACCATTTCCAGATAGCCCGCAGCATATACTTTCTCTCCATCCTTTCTCCGCAATGTTTAGAGGATATCCCAGAATTCGACAGTAAAATTCTGTATTTTTCCTCATAACATTGCAGTATTTCCCGTTGAGCAATTCTGGAAGCACTTCCTCGAGTTTATTTGATTCCTCCCTGATTTTTCTCCAGTTGACCTCTTTCCGATCGAACTCTGGAATAAGAATGGCTGCAGTCATACTTTCTACGTATTTTCCAGTATCCCACCTGTAAAGTTTCAATTTTCTGTTATCTGAGACCACGAATCCTCCAAGCAAAGAGGCTGCAGCGTCATCGAATGCACCGGTATAGCTGATTCCTGTCTCAAGTGAGATTCTTGAGTTCATTGAAAGAATCGTTCTTGCATCGAGATTTTCTCCATTTTCTTTAAGCAGAGCACATATCAGAGCATTGACGTAGGCGCTGCTGCTACCAAGTCCACTTCCTGACGGTATTTCAGATGTCACTTCCACGTATCCTTTTTTTCCGAACTGTCTCATAAGCCTCTCCGTAACATTGCTTTTGATTTCTCTACCATTTACAANTACCATGCACTCCCCTACTCCATCCTCCACCTCTATTCTGACCTCCGTTATCAATTCGATACCGAACGCAGAACCTTTGAAAAGCGCAAGTGCATTAAGTATCGTTCCTGCAGCATATGCTTTTGCTTTCATTCTACCACTTTTCCACTCAACTCACTCCCTCATAGCAGAGAACAATGCAATTCTCTCCCTCACCAGGAGTGGAAGTTTTTCCTCTCCTGTTATTTCAAGCTCAGCATCTGTTATACCATATAGCTTTTTAACTTCTGATAGATCATATTCTGGCTTAAATTTTAGACTTCTGAAAGAAATTTTGTTCTTCAGCTCCTCAAATTTCTTTTCATCAATAATCACCGCTGCAACACGGGTTTTCCCCGACCCTATCCCAGTTTTCAGTGCATCCTTTATTTGTCTGGTTGCTGCGTGGTAAAGCAGAATTTCTATTGGGAGGGACTTGGAGATTCTTTTTCCTGATCTCCAGTTTTTGATTGCCTTCTCAGCAGCGAAACTGACTGTTGCGAGGTCGACAACATATGTAGNCTTTATAAATGCGGCACAATCCGTTCGAAAATCNGGAGTAACTTCAAGCTCACCGAACTCTACTCTCATGGGTGATCTAAAATCTTATAGTACTCTCATAACCGATTCCATTCTAACTCCTTTTTCGGTCAGGTCATACCTCAGAATTGCTTTGGGAACGAGTATTCGCTTGAATTTTATAATTTTAAGCCTTCTCTGAACCTCGTTTTCAACCTCCCTGAGTGTCAACTCAAACACTCCATCGGCATAGTGCTTCATAGTCGTTTCGACGCGTGGGTCAAACATACCCCGCGTCATGGTGAGAAGAACCACTGACTCATTCTGCTTTGCAATTGTTGAGAGATCCTCGATAAATGCAATTACACCTTCAAGCTCATAATTGGTTACAAAGTATGTAAGGTTGTTTATAATCACCCTTTCAAAGTCCTCGTTACTTAGAATTGTCTTCAATCCGCTCATAGGATCGTACATAGTTCTACGCAGATAATCTTTTACATCCTTTCTTATTCCCTGTCTGAAACTGCTCAAGCTAACGATGACAACATGTTCCCAGATTTCCTCACCAACATTAAAATAAACCTGAATGTATTCCTTGATCTCTTCTTCAGTGTCATCTGTTGAGAGATAGAAAACTTTCTCATCATTTACAGCTCCTTCAATTGCAAAATGGAACGTAAAGACATCGCCGCCGGCTCCAGGATCCTCAAGAATAAGAACAACACTACCCCCCGGAATACCTCCTGTAAGCTGAGTGTCAAGGGGAAGGATTCCGGTTTTGAATTTCTTCATGATGATGTTTTTAATGAAGGGCTTATATAATGTTTCCGATGGGGTTCAGATTTTCGAAAGAATTAAGTATGATAGAATGACTCTGATTCTCGGTGAGGAGATATGTACACAATCCGACCACTCAAGCAGGCTGAAATAATGGTTCCACTGGGCGTCGTTCAGATTTTAGGAGATATGCAGAGACTCGTTGTGGGACCTGTTTACATCTGGTATCTTGAGGGAGACATTCCGGTGGTAATAGATGCTGGAATTCAGGAACCTGTGAATGGCTTTGTTCACAATTTTCCAGTTCTTGGAGGCGGAGAAAATGGTGTTCGGGAAGCCTTATCTAAAGCAGGTGTGAAACCCGAAGACATAGAAATTTTGATAATCACACACCTGCATTTCGACCACGTTGCAAATGTACAGCTCTTTCACAATGCAAGAATATTTGTTCAGAAAAAGGAGTGGAAATCAGCTTTCGACCCACCAATTCACTACAGACTTGTTTACGATACCAAAATGATACAACCTCTTGAAGATATGGACCTCTGTCTGATAGACGGAGATGTAAAAATTGCAGAGGGTTTGAGGGCCGTATTTCTTCCGGGTCACACCGAGGGTCATCAGGGAGTTGCAATTGAAACGGATAAGGGAACATATCTGATGGCCGGAGACCATTTTTACACGAGATTCAATTTGAATCCTCCAAAAGAACCAATTGAGATGGAGGATGTTAGAGGGAACAAGGTTCAGCTGCAACCGTCGCCGATACCGTTTGTACCACCTGGATTGCATGTTGATTTGAGAGAGTGGTTTGATAGCTGTTTTAAAGCTCTTAGTGTAACAAGAAGAGAAAAGATAATACCAGGCCATGATCCGGATCTTGTGGACAAAGTAATCCCCTGATCGCCTGACAACAATCGGACAGCTCTTTCGATATTTCTTTTTCNAGTTTATCATAAATTTTTATCATAAACCGTAGCAAACTGTATAAGTGTTGCGGATCATGTAGTTTCTGAAAAAATAAATACCATTATAGTTAAAGTGTTTTCATGCAGCTATCGAGAAGAAAGTTTCTGTCTCTCACAGCAACCTCAGCAGCTACAGCCCTCGGTGTACCACTTTTCAGAAAATCAATTGCNGCGAGCAGTGATTTCAGATTTGGTAGAAGTGAATCCATTGATCGTGTTGTCCTGATGATCCTTGATGGTGCAAGAGACGAATTTATCGACCGAATGCCGCATCTGAGAAAAATCACTGCCACCTATGGATTCAGATTCCTGAGCAATGAAACCATTATGACCTCAAATACTGTTGCGGCGCACATATCTTTTTTAACCGGAGCTTATCCTGAAAAAACAGGCGTATCAGGAAATGCGATCTATATAAGGGAGGAGAACTTCTACCAGTTTGTAATGCACAGTCCTCAGCACATACAGGCAGAAACTTTGGTGGAGTCTGTAAAAAAGCAGGATGAATCCATAAAGTTTGCCTTTGTAACTGGTAAATGGCGTGTACCACCAAATCTGGCATTCAGCAGGCAGGGGGAATTTTTAGCAGACATCGTTCTTACAGGCCACAGATCAGGGATTCCGCTCACACCGGAGAAATACCGCAGTATAGTGGGTATACCTGAGATTCACAAACAGGCAGTGGGAAGTGATGTGAGAGACTCATGGACAATTCCAGCAGCTTATGAGGTTATAAAAAGGGACGATCCTGATTTTCTCATGCTAAATCTTGCTTCCACAGACGTTCTGGAACATGTGTATGGTCCAGACACACCTAAATTTGCTCCACATCTGGCAGATCTGGACGATATGCTAAGACTCTTCTTCAAAAAACTGGATAATATTGGCAAACTGTCGTCCACACTGTTCATCATAACATCGGATCATGGTCAGCAAAACGTCTATCACGTTTTCAACATGGCAGAGTATCTCAAGAAACACGGATTTGAATCTGAAATACTCCTCGAAGGTACTTCAGCCTTCCTGTATCTCCAAGAACCGGAAAAGAGACATGAAGTTGCTGAGCTTCTGAACCAGCTGAGAGAAAAAGGGATAGTGAGAGAGGCTTTGCCAGTCGATAATTACGAAAAATACAGACTTCCAAAAAATGGCTGGGCAGGAGACGTCATCGTAATTCTTGAAGACGGCTGGGTTGCAGGATTCTGGGGGCTGACCTCTACGAGTCCAAAGTTGCCTCTCAGAAAAGTCAGAACTGAGGTTTCTGTTCCGGGAGACCACGGCGGTGTAGCAGAAAGTGAGATCCACGTCCCGCTTATTTTCATAGGTCCTGGGATAGAACCGGGAGTCTCCGGTGAAAGAACCTCGATTGTTGACATTGTTCCAACAATCTGTAGAGCCATGGAATGGAATGAGCCATCAGATGTTCAGGGGAGAAGTCTTCTGGAGGTGATGAGGTATGCGTGATAAGTCCGCACTTCTTTCACCCGTGATAGTTATCGTCAGTGGGTTGCTGTCATCTGCAAGTTTTCTGCTTAATGATGGAAGGACGGAATGGTACCTTCTGAAACCCCTTTACAGGTTTTTTGGCGATGCAGTTCTTACAACCCCTGGTTTTCTGGTGGCGGGAGTTACACTCTACATAGTTCTGTGGATATATCTCTCCATCTCCCTTTTCATACTTCTAAAACTTTTCAGAAGTGACGTCAGCTTACCATTAATGTTTCAATCGATTTCAGCTGGTTTCATACTCCCGCATGCGCTTCTCTTCCCCTTTGGTCTCTTCTCAAGCTACTTTGTTCACATTACTGCAATTGTCGTATTCGGGATTCTGATACCGTTCTCAGCTACACCCTATGCGATGAAAAGGGCAACCAACGCNGATTTCTATAGGCGGTCTCTTTCACTGATGATTTCCCTCTACGCGATTCTGGTGTGTTGGACAACGTTTTATGAACCACTGGGGTTGATATGATGAACGTCTCACTTGAGTTTGAGATAATAAAGAGTGTGTTCCTCAGACCACATAGAGCAATCGAGCTTCTTGACAGCAATCCAAGCAACATAAGACCGCTGATATACCTTCTGCTGAGTTCAACCTTCTTCTCTCTTAATTACCTCTACGGATCGTACATAGGGAATCCCTCTGCTTACTGGTTTATTGCGATCCCATTCATTCTGCCATACAACGCAGCCATGATGCTTCTCATGTTTGCTGTGCTTACATCNGCTGGCATCATACTCGGCAGTGGTGANTATCCAGCCAAAAGACTTTATCGAAACCTAATGGTAATTGTCCTGATTCCGCACAACGTCCTCATTTTTCTTGGACTCCTGAATGGTGCTATCTGCACAATCACAAAAGCTTTCTACATCAATGTCACTGCAATGGAGTACGGTGTGATCCTTGCCACAGGACTCACAGCGGTTCTGTCTGCATACACGTTAAACAGAACCCGGAATGTCTCAGAGTATGCATCTCTGATGATATCCACAATTTCTGCAGTTGTTTTCATCATACTCTCACTGTTGTTCTTTGTATCCCTCTTTGCGAACAGAGTCTACAGTGTGTAAAGACCTCCAAAAGAATTTCTTATTTTTTCTTATTTTTACTTAATTCAGCCTGGAGTAGTTGAACTTTCAGGTTGNAAAGCAACTGGTAAAAANGCATTTTAGAAACCGTAAATCAACTTGAATTTCTGGTTTTGAGTTTTATGATGAAAGTCGCAGGCCGTGTACTTTTCAACTCTATTTTGCCTCCGTATTTTTCCACCAATTTTTTCGCAATGTAAAGCCCCAATCCACTTCCAAGCCCAGTTGTGATTCCCTCTTCAAAAATTCTCTCCCTGATATCTTCTGCAATACCGACACCATTATCTGTTACGGTTATTTCACATTCACCGTCGGTCTTTTTTACGTCAATGGTAACCTCCGATGCCTTACCATGCTCAACAGCGTTTCTTATGAGGTTCTCGAANACGGTTTTNAGGTTTTCATCAGCCAGCACCTTGCATGTGCCTTTCAGTCTGATCTTCACTCCATACTTGTCTGCAAGCCCCCCTATCACTGCGGCAATATCAATGGATTCAAGTTCCACATCACCCCTAAATGCCTGGTCTATTTGTTTGGCATTACTGATCAGTTCTGTCATTCTTTCAAGTGATCTTTTACAGATACTGAACCATTTCTCGTCGTAATCTTCTTTTAAAGCTTCAACAGCAACAGAAAGAGCTGTAAGCTCGTTTGAAAGATCATGCCGAAGTATTTTGTTGATCAATCTTAAATCTTCATTCAGATACTTTACCTCGTTCAAACTTCTCCGAGAAGTTTTAATTANGTCATTTATTCTTTCTCCGAGCAGTGAAATTTCATCAGAGCCTTCAACATCCACACGATCATCAAGTGTCTTTCTGGTGACTATTTCGTGAAGTTTATGAGAGAGATTAACAATCCTCCTTGCAATCCTTCTATCAGTATAGAGCAGATACGCTATTATGATTGCAGAACTGCATCCGATAGATGCCGCAATAAACAGTGGCATCACGGTCATTGCAGACTCATAGGCCAATCTATCTGTTTTCACAGCAAGGGAGAATGCCGGTTTCCCTCTGAAATCTTTTACTGGGACAATACCAGTAATGGTATCTCCAGAAATTTCAGTTTTTGCTGAATCGACAGGAGAAGCGATAGTAACATTCCTTTCCAGTACTTGTGAAATTTCTGCAAGTACATCGTTATCCACATATCGGGCAAATATCAGAGTGCCTCTGAAAGGGCCGGACTCGTTACTCCTGAGAATAGGTCTTGAAGNGAAAATAAGAGCTCTGGTGTCAAGAACCAGAATCCCCCTTTTAACGTCACTATCGTTTTTCGCCGATAACTCCGGCAGTTTCTGAGCAAGCTCAGACGGAATTTCCATCACACTGTCATTTGCAAGGTCGTACCCTCTCGAGAATACAACTCTCCCTTCTCTGTCTAAATAAATGGCAAAATTAATTCCCAGCGTTGGGAANGTCNCATTGACCCAGTTCGACTTGATGTAATCTTCATTGTGGTCAACAATGAATTCGTATGTGTCATCCCATTCTGCCCAGTCAGAACAGAGAGAGTCCAGTTCATCAATCTTTAATTCGAGAAGTGAGAGAGCTCGATTTGCTTCACTCATTGCAAAATTGCTGTCGATATTTTGCAAAAGTGTTGAGGAAAGAAAGTACGTGGATGCAAGAAAACTCGTGGCAGTCGCAGCAAGCATCAACATCCCAAGTACTGTTAGTTGCTTTCTCAGTTTAACAGGTGCCACAGAAAAACTATTGTTCAAAAAGATTTAAAATTTCCTCAATACAACTTTGCAGCATTAAAATTTTAGATGAGAAAGGCTAAATTTTACCCCCATACCTGTCTATCTCACCCCTTTTTATCCTTGTGGATGATATCGGTCTACCATCTTCCGCCATTACCCAGTTTACCTTTACAATCTTGATTTTTCTCTTACCCATTTCAAGTCTTTTTTCGTTAATTTTNAGGGCAACTTCATATGTTTCGGGCGAAACTACAAGATAATCGAAGTCGAGCTGAAGAGTCCTGCCAAATGGATCCGTGATTTTTACAATATTTGGCTCAAATCCGTATTTCCTGAGAATGTATCTCCTGACATTTTCAGCTCTGATTGAGAATGGGAGAACACTTCTCATCCTCGCTCTTGCCATTCTATCACTTGTAATTCCTATCATCACCTGTTCTCCACCGAGTTCTATGGCTACGTCAATCAGTTTCTTGTGCCCTTCGTGAAGCGGTTCGAATGTACCGCCAAGTGCCACCTTCACAGTGATGCGGGAAGAGAATGAGAATAAAAGTCTTTCATTAGTACCCCGGTTTGTAAAAATTTTAAAAATGGGCACCTCAGACACTTCTACCCATCAACCCCGGGTCATTCTTTCCAGGTGCTTTTCCAACATTATTTTCTCAAAATGGGCAAAGATTTCTTTGGGTTCTGGCAACCGTCGGTATATTATTCCCCTTCCTACAAGTTCTCTTGCAGAAGACCTGTATTTGCGGATTTTTTCCTCTCTATCGAACAACACTGCAACATATTTCTCAAGCTCTGTTTTTATCTCCTCTGATCCACGAACTGCATCACGATGTGATGAAACAGCAATCTCTACTTCCTCCTCGTCAACAAGCCTGCAAACCCTCNGAACAGAACTGATGAATTCATCGATGTCACAATCCAGACATCCATACCAAGGGCCAAATGACGTTAAGTCGATGTCACCCAGGTAGAGAATCCTTGTGTGTCCATCATCAATCAGGAATGATGTATGGCCAGCCGAATGGCCGGGTGTATGTANGGCAGTAATGGAAACCTCACCACATTCCAGTTCATAACCCTCGTCAAATTCTTCATCAACTTTACCAAATTTTAGAGTTGGGAAAAGGCTGAGAAAGATGTTTATGAATTCATCTGGTAATCCGTATCTACGTTTGAATTCCTCTCTTGATCTTACAGCTTCTCCATCAAGTTTGTGAAGAAGAACCTTTGAACTGAAAAGGCTGTTATATGCTATGTGGTCTTCATGCCAGTGAGAGTTGAGTATAATGTCTGGTTTCAGTTCACCGAGTTCAGCACCTCCTCCTGCGTCAATCAACACTTTTTTCGAGTCATTCACAAAGATAGAATTACAGAAGGGGTATCTTCCCTTGTTGTTTCCTTCCACAAAGTATACATTTTCGGTGAGTTTGACAAGTCGCATGAAATGAGTGAGAATGCTTCAGGACTAAAAGTTTTGGTTATTTTTGAATCGTCACTTTCCCACAGTTGCAAAGACGAACTACTGAACGAGCCGGATGAGCGGTCCCCTGTGAATTCTCTCCTGAATCAGAGTTGATCCCGGTGGAATTCTTTCAGCAGCCCTTTTCAGGAAAAGTTCTGGATCAACACAAGCTTCGGGTGGTAGAACGCCCTTTGACTCAATTTCACCTCTTGTTAGCATAATTGCCACAATGGCAGCAGGAAGACCGGTAGCAGGCCCCATGTGTCCTCGGAGGTCGGCTGCATAAATTGTCTCTTCACCTCCTTTCTCTCCTCTTACCTCCACACGCATGGCTGTTCTTGTTTCCTTCTTGAGTTCATGTTGTGTGGCAATTTTTGTGAGGATCGAGACGGTTAGCCGTCTTGGTGAGATTCCTGCGATACTTTTTGTACTGAAAAGCCCCAGTCTCGACATCAGTCTGAAGATTTTGAAATCAAGTGCAGGGAGAAATCCACCCTTGTTGATTACAGTTTTAACACCGTCTATGTACCTTGGAAGAGTTATTGGTTCTGGATGTCCGAAATAAACCACTTCTACATCTCCGCTTAGCAATTTAACAACTTCTGCTCCTGAACCTGCGGGCACCTCTACAAGTTTTCCATCTATAAACTGGGGAACTTTTCCTGTCAGTCCGTGAGCGGCATGGTACATGACTGCCATACCTTCAGGATCTGAACTGCTGTCAACTACCCAGTATTGTCTGATTTCGTCAACTCTATCCAACTTTCTCGCAAAGTAGACTGAAAGAACGTTTGTTATTCCTGGACTTGCCCCCATACCTANAACTGCTGTAATTCCAGCCTCCCTTGCTTCATCATCCATTGAAAGCATCTTCACTGTAGCATCTGGATCATCACATATGTCCACATAATCACGTTCTGCTCTGATACTTGCTCTGAGCACACCTTCACCATACATGTAGAATGGTCCAACGCAATTAACGACGATATCATATTTTTTCATCAGGTCCACAAGCTCATCCTCCTTTCGGACATCTACCTTTGCGACATCTATCTTGTCACTTTCGAGTTCAGAGGCGAGTTTTTTTGCCTTTTCAATATTGTAATCTCCAATAACAACTTCAGAGATCTCATCTGAAGTGACGAGCTCTTTCGTTGCAAATGTCCCCTGTGCTCCACAACCACCAAGAACCAGCACCCGCATATTCTCACCACTTTTACATTTTCTTATTTTTTAATTAAATTTTTTGTTCATTACAGATTTCTTACAGATTCTTCTCCCCGCGTGAAATTTTTAACCAGTGAACAGAATTTGAGCATGATTTCAGTGGTCAACTACGGAGTGGGCAATCTCAAGAGTATCGTAAAGGCAATAGAGTATGTTGGTGGAAAAGCTGAAGTTACTGCTGAGGAGAAAAAAATAGCCAACTCTGATGCTGTTGTTTTCCCCGGTGTGGGTGCATTTAAAGCCGCAATTGGTAGACTCAGTGAAATGCGGAATACTATCGACGAGCTTACAGTCCCGGTTCTGGGTATATGCCTTGGTATGCAGTTATTCGCCACAGAAAGTACAGAGGGAGGATTGCACAGGGGGTTAAATTACATCCCTGGCAAAGTTGTGAGATTTCCGAATCACGTCGGTAAAATACCTCACATGGGGTGGAACGAGATTAGAATTGTGAGAGAGAGTGAGCTCCTTGATGGTGTGGAGGATGGTAGTTACGTGTACTTTGTACATTCATATTATCTCCAGACAGACAACAGGTATGCTATAACCAAAACAGACTACGGTTTGGATTTCGTCTCCGGAGTTGAGAAGGATAACCACTATGGATTCCAGTTTCACCCTGAAAAAAGCGGCAAAGCAGGGCTAAAAATTCTTGAAAATTTCGTCAGAATATCAAAGAAATAAATTTGGTATTCCAGCGCACTTCATATATTTATCTGTTCACTCTTTCCCTTTCTTTCCCTCCAGCAATGAAGCTGCCAGATAAACTGATGAAACTACTATGAGGGTTGCAACCGAGGATGGTATTCCAAACGGATTTATCTTGAAGTGCCACAACAGGATAGAAATAACAAATCCCGATAAAAGTGTTGTAACCCCCGCAATCTCTCTACCTCTTCCCCAGTGAAAGTATCCTACAATCAGTGGGAGCTGACAGAGTAAAATGGTTGATGATAGTACTGAGAGTTCCACGATATAGCTGATTCTCTGTGATGCAAAAATCGCAACTACAATTGTTAGAACGAGCACACTGATTCTGCCAGCGGCAATTCCTTTTTCCCTTATTACATCTCTGGAAATCATGGAGGAGAGTGAGAGAATTATTGAGTTAGCAGTTGTAATGGCTGCTGCAAGAATACTTAAAGCAACAATAAATGCCAGCCATTCAGGCATGATGCCGAGAAGTGTGGGGGTAACCATATCTCTATCTTCCACTCTTGGAAACACACCAGTTTCCGTCTGAATTCTTAATTCAAGTCCAAGGAGTGTGACAATAAATGTATAGACCAGGCCAAAGAGACCAAAGTAAATGACCATCCTCTTGAGATCCTTCTCCGTTGCTGGAATGAAGATCCGCTGGAACACTTGAGGGTTTGTGAGTGCAAAGAAGAACCACGGAGTGACAAAAGCAGCAAATCTTCCAAAAGTCCAGAACTCATTGGGTACATACAGCAGACTACCGAGTTTGTCAACAGAAGAGAAGTCCGTCTTCTGTGTAACAAAAAGGAGAGCTCCAGTGGCGGCGAGTAGCATTATAACTCCTTGAAAAGCATCGGTCCATGCCACACCTCTCAATCCACCCAAGTATGCCCACAGCGCTATCANAACCGCAGCAATCGCAATTCCAGNATAGAATTCCACCCCTCCTATTTTCATCATCAGTGCAACACCTATAAGCTGCGCGGAAATGTAGGGTATTAGAGCTATCAGTGCTATTACCGCTGCTATGCGGGAAGTTACCACACCATACCTGTGACTCAAGAACTCTGNCGGTGATACAATGTTCTTCTCTCTTCCCAGCCTCCATACTTTGGGTGCATAGTAGGAAAGGAGGAATAGCGTGCCAACGAGGTACATAAGTTCGAAACCAGNGGCGCCCACCCCTGTGAAGTATGAAAAGCCTACCAGCCCTACCATCATGAAAGCTGAGTACGTGGTTGCTGCGTAAGTTAGGGCCGAGATTATTCCACTTACATTTCTACCTGCAACGAAGTATTCATCCTGAGTTCTTGCTCCTCTGTTGTAGAGGGCTATTGCTGTTCCAGCAAGCATGTAGAGTACCAGAAGAGCTATGAAGCTATTCATATTCCCACCTTCTCACAGCTATGTATGCGAGGTAAGCAGTCACAACAGTATTCCAGTACACAAACGTTGCAAGACTGTTACTTTTTATCGCGATAAAGGGTACCAGCATTGCCGCAATAACCACACCAAGTTCGAATAACCTCATTGAACGATTGTTCGATAAGATACCTTTAAAAATTTTTTCCTCTTAAAAAGACGTGGTCCTTCTGTCGTTTTTTCCAACGTCTATTTCAATGCCTATGACAACAATTTCCAGTCATTTTTTCAACTGGGCACCCACCTTTCTTTTCATTTCAGACGCAAAATTATGAGCGGCTCTGACAGGTTCTGGGAGTTTGTATCCTCTGAGACAGGATCTCACTATCTTCAGGGATGTTAGAGGAGTAATGTAACTCCCTGGTGAAATGTAAATTGGCTTGCACTTTCTGCAAGTCTGTAAAACGTATCCAATGGTCTCTTCACCATCTTTTAAGGCCACGAGTTCTTCATTCTCCACCTTCTCGATTATTTCACTTCCAAACAGTTTTCTCTTCGTGATACCAATTGATGGTTCCCCTGTTTCAACTGCTATGTAGGTGGCAAGACCGCACCTTCGCGGATGGGCTATTCCGCTACCATCTACGATTACCACACTTCTCGTAGAAAGAACAGCCTTAACGACGCTTACAGCGGGTTCCCCCTCCCTGAACATCAGAAATGAAGGAATGTATGGAAACGAAACTTCATCAACAGTATAGAATCTATCTTCCTCCTCCAAGTCTGGGTAGCTGAATTTTATGGCACACGAGACCACAAAATCACCTACAAAGGCCTGATCCACACCTATCACGTGTTTGATTTCGTCAATTGAGTATTTATCTTTCAACACAACTTTCTTAGCAAGCTCCAGCTGTCTTTTTTTCAAATCCTCGATACTCACGTCGTCTCTCATGCCAAATTTTCCTCATCTNAAACAGTCCCAGTATTGTGAGTGAATTCTTTTCACATCTCTGATGTTTTCCCTGAGTTTTTCAAGAGATGCATACCTTTTCCGCCACTGAAGTTCTGCAAGATAGTTTTCAGGTTCTCGTATGCATGAAAGGTCATATCCTGCCATAGCAGCAATTATCCCGAGATTGGTATAAGGTAACGCTCCCTCAACACTGTACCCTCCCTCAAGAACTGCTACAAGTTTGCCAGAACAGTGTTTTTCTGCCAATTTAACGGCCTTCCTCATTATTTCTGCGTAACCTCTGGCTGTCAGTGCAAGACTTGTAATGGGATCAGTGAAGTGATTATCCTGACCCGCTGAAATTGCAATAAACTCAGGTCTGAACTCATCGATTACCGGTTCGATTACTTCCTCCACTGCAAGCATGTATCCCTCATCACCTGTTCCTGGAGGAAGAGGTATGTTGATTGTGAAACCCTCTCCCCTCCCAGATCCTTTCTCCTCGGGATACCCAGTTCCGGGATAAAGCGGCATCTGATGTGTGGATATAAAGAGTACCCTATCATCATTATAGAATATCTCCTGAGTTCCATCACCGTGGTGTGCGTCCCAGTCAAGAATGGCAATCCTTTCAAAGCCCCTTCTTAGAAGCCACTTAACCATTATGGCCATGTTGTTAAAATAACAGAAACCCGCACCGATGTAGGGTTTTGCATGGTGGCCTGGAGGTCTGATCATGGCAAAGGCATTGTTAGTTTCTCCCTCCACAACAGCCATTGCGGCTCTTATTGCACCTCCGGCAGCCAGAAGGGCTCTATCGAACACACCAACGGGTATGTTTGTATCCCAGTCTATCATCCCCCCTCTTTTACTCTCAATTCTTAANAAATCCACATATTCCCGTGTATGAACGGTCAGTACATCATCTACCGTAGCCTTTACCGGCTCTATGATTTTTATTTCTTCGCGTTCAAAAATTCCTTCCTCTCTCAACTGGTCCATAGTATACGCAAGCCTCTCCCTNCTTTCAGGATGCGTTGGGGTTTGTTCATGTTTAAGGTATTCCTCGTGAAACACAATTCCAGTAACCATTGATCAAGTAATTCCTCTGGAGTTTTTAAGTGTTACAATTTTACATCATCAAATTTGCCTCGTTAAAGTTTTCTGACTTCGCACTCATCCTGGTAGTTTTCTGGAAAAATTTCTTTCAGCTTACCGCTGCAAAGGGGACAGTCAACCCTTCTCTCTATTTTTATACGGATAAATTCCATACTGCTCAGATCTCCACGCAGTATTTCACCCTTCAGGACGCCTTCACTACCTGTAACAAGCTTGATAACTTCCCCTGCCTGAATAGATCCAAAAACACCTGCTGTAGATCCTAAAATGGCTCTGCTGTGTGAAACTCCCGCTCTGGGAATGTAACAGCGATAACACGGAGATTCTGTAAAAACTGCAACTTCTCCCTCGTAAGAGTATACCGCAGCGTGTACAAAGGGCTTATTTTCAAGTTTGCAGGTATCATTGAGCAGATACCGTGTCTCGAAATTATCAGGGCATCCAGCAATGACGTCATATCTTGCAACCAGTTTCCTAGCGTTTTCAGGAGTTATGTGGTATGGGTAAATCTCTACAGAGACCTCTGGATTCAACTTTTCTACAAACAGAGCTGCTGATTCCGCCTTGTTCAGTCCAACATTTCCAGCATGAATCAACTGCCTTTGAAGATTGTTTTCTTCCACAACGTCTCCATCAACTATACCAAGCTTTCCTACCCCGGCGGCTGCAAGATACCCTATCACCGCACTTCCGAGTCCTCCCGCACCCACAACCAGAACACTGGTTTTAAACAATTTCTCCTGCCCCTCTACTCCAAAAATCATGATTTGACGACTGTAACGATTATACTGACTCATAAATTCTTCACCAAACTGGAAGAGAATTATACATCAAGATTCCTAACTTCTTTTGAGTGAGCCATTATAAACTTCTTCCTACTTTCCACGTCCTCTCCCATCAGTATTCTGAAGAGCTCGTCAGCCCTCCTGGCATCCTCGACTGTAACCTGAATTAGTATTCGGTTTGATGGGTCCATTGTAGTCTCCCAGAGNTGTTCCGGGTTCATCTCACCAAGCCCTTTATACCTCTGAACCTCCGCACCATCCATTTTCTCAAGAATGCTTTGCAGTTCAGATTCGCTGTATGCATAATATACCTTCTTTCCTTTCTTAACTCTGTACAATGGGGGTTGTGCTATATATAAATACCCGCTCTCGATTAGGGGGCGCATGTAACGGTAAAAGAAGGTCAGAAGGAGAGTTCTAATGTGAGCACCATCAACGTCAGCGTCTGTCATGATTATGATTCTTCTGTACCTTGCCTTTCTTATGTCAAAATCATTACCCATCCCGGCTCCTATTGCTGCTACAATTGCCTTTGCCTCCTCGTTTTTCAAAACTCTGGTAATTCCTGCTTTTTCCACATTGATTATCTTACCTCTTATCGGGAGTATTGCCTGAAATNGTCTGTCTCTTGCCTGTTTTGCTGAACCACCAGCAGACTCTCCCTCAACTATAAACAACTCTCTCTCATTAACATCTTTTGAAGTGCAGTCGGCAAGCTTGCCTGGTAGGGTGGCAGAGATTTCATTCTTCTTCTTCACAAGTTCTCTTGCTTTCCTTGCAGCTTCTCTTGCTTTTTTAGAGAGAATGAACTTATTGATGAGAGTCGTGGCTTCTGAAGGGTGATCCTCAAGCCATCTCAAAACCCCTGAATAAACAGCAGATTCCACAGCCGTTTTTACATCACTGTTTGTCAGTTTGGTCTTGGTTTGNCCCTCGAATTGAGGTTCTGGAACCCTCACATTGATAACAGCAGTTAACCCCTCACGAACATCAACACCACCTACCGGCTCAAATTTCCTTACGTACTTCTTTCCATATTCATTTACAGCTCTCGTAAGACCAGCTCGAAATCCTACTACGTGCGATCCACCCTCGATGGTATTGATATTATTTGCGAAAGCTGCAAGACTTTCAGCTTCTGAATCTGTATACTGTATTGCTATTTCCATTTTAATGCCGTTCTTTTTATCTGAGATGTATATCACTTCATGAATCGGTTTTTTAGATCTGTTCATCGATCTAACGAGCCCTATTATTCCATCTTCTGAGTGATATTCTCTAACTACTCCAGATCTTTCGTCAATGAGAATTATCCTGAGTCCACGATTAAGATAAGCCAGTTCTTCAAGACGCTGAGAGACAATTTCAAAATTAAACTCTCTGGCCTCAAAAATTTCATCATCTGGTTTGAATCTGACAAGTGTACCGGTCGAGTCTGTTTNTCCTGTAACTTTTAGCGGAGTGACGGGTTTCCCCCGTTCATATCGCTGATAAAAAATCTTTCCACTCCTTTTAACCCTGACTTCAAGCCACTCAGAAAGAGCATTCACAACTGAAAGTCCTACACCGTGTAAACCACCAGAAACCCGATATACCTTTCTGCTGAACTTACCACCAGCGTGAAGACGAGTCATGACCACTTCGAGAGCTGACTTTCCAAGTTCATGCATTTCAGTTGGTATCCCGCGTCCATCATCTTCAACACTTGCTGAACCATCTCTGTGAAGAGTCACTTTTATGAGATTGCAGAATCCGGCNAGTGCTTCGTCCACACTGTTGTCCACAACCTCCCAGAGAAGATGATGGAGTCCTCTAACACCAACACCACCAATGTACATACCCGGTCTTTTTCGAACTGCCTCAAGATCGTCCAGAACCTCAATGTCTTTTGCGGTATAGGCGGGCTGAGAACCGGCAACGCTGTCGGGAAGATTTTCAGCATCATCANCATGCCGATTCTCTATTTCAGAAACTTTACGATTAGCGTTCTCCACAGATAATTTAAGTCAATACGATTAATAAGGATTGCCTTCAGATTGTATTTTGGCTTTTAATTTCACTCACTTTTGCAGATCACCCGCAGGATTTTTAATTAGAAAAATTTAAATTGT
>Ga0180908_1025_pt1 | contig 25437 bp, 26 predicted proteins | sample Deesub1362A_J573_FD_124169 | JGI IMG/M metagenome (GOLD analysis project Ga0180908, IMG submission 124169) | Archaeoglobus sp. JdFR-41 | reverse complement strand
TTGAGAAGGAGAACATAATCGAGATGGATCTCAATCCAGTCTTTGTCTACGAGAAGGGATACGCTGTGGCTGATGCGAGGATTGTTGTTGGTGATAGGAAAGCAGAAACTGAGAGTACTCAAAATAATAAAAAAATTGAAGGACTAAAAGATGTTTTGAGTCCCAAATCCATAGCTGTCATCGGTGCATCATCAAATCCGATAAAAGTCGGACACTCTGTTCTAAAGAGTGTTACCAGCAATCCAGAGATCAGGGTTTATCCTGTAAATCCAGCAATCAGTCAGATAGAAGGAATGAAAGTTTATCCATCTGTTTTATCTCTGCCGGAAGCTGTAGATCTTGCCATAATCGCCGTTCCAGCTGAAAAAGTTGTCGAGGTTGTTGAGGAGTGTGCAGAGAGAGGGGTAAAAGGGGTTCTAATAATATCATCTGGTTTCAGAGAGGCTGAATACGAGGAAGGGAAGAAAATGCAGCAAAAACTGGTTGAAATAGCAAGGAAAAGCAACATAAGAATAATAGGGCCAAATACGTTTGGATTTGTAAATCTTGTTGCTGGAGTTAATGCAAGTTTCACTCCCATGTTCAGCGAACTCAGGAGTGGAAAAATAGCCTTTCTATCGCAGAGTGGGGGTATCTGTCACTATCTGATGCACACATGTGGTGATGCTGGATTCAGTTACATCATTCACCTTGGGAACAGATGTGATGTTGATTTTGCTGATGTGCTGCGATATCTGAAACAGGATGAGAATACAGAAGTCGTGGCGATGTACGTTGAAGGTGTTGATAATGGCAGGGAACTNTTCGAAGCTGTTAAAGANGTCTCAGCAGTCAAACCTGTAGTTATCGTAAAATCAGGAAGATCGCGTGTGGCCGACAAAGCTTCGGTGAGTCACACGGGTAGTATGGCGGGAAAATATGAGGTTTTCACCTCTGCGATGCGTCAGGCAGGTGCGATAATAGCTGAAACACCAACAGAGGTTATAGAGATAGCCAGAGGACTCAGATTTCTCGGTAAATTAAAAGGGGGGGTGGCAGTTCTATCTATCCAGGCTGGAATGGGAATCGTCGCTTCAGATCTACTTGAGGTGTACGGTGGGAGACTCTCAGAGTTCAGTGAGGAGACTCTGAAGAAAATTTACTCTCTCCTTCCACCAATAACCATGCGGGATAACCCGGTGGACATAGCATTCAGCGGTCTGGATCCCCAGGTTTTTGCCGGGATAGTTGATGCAGTGTCTCAGGACACCGATGTAGCACTTATACTGTTCCTTTACGCTGTTGCTCCACCTACCTGGGTGGTACCCGTCTCTTTAATGGTAGATTTTCTCGGAAANGTGGAGAAACCCGTAATGGTCGTTTACTCATCCACCCCAGAAAATTTCAGGGAACTGAAATCAGCTGTTGAGGCGATTGGAATTCCTGTCTACTCTTCCATAGAGATCGCTGCAAAGGTGGCTGCCACCGTTACCAGATAGTCGCCCTTTCATTTCACCTCGTACGTCCCCAATCTCCTTTGCGAGTAGCTGACAAGTCTGCTCAGCGGTATAGTCATCATCAGGTAGAAAAGAGCCACACCCAGAAATGGCGTCCAAGCATTGAATGTTGTATTTACTATCTGTCTTCCTATTCTCGTCAGTTCAACAATTGATATTACAGAGAGCAGTGAGGAATCTTTCAGCAGAGCGATGAACTCATTTCCAAGAGCTGGTAAAACGTTCCGGAATGCCTGGGGAAGTATTACGTATCTCATTGCCTGCATGTAACTCATACCCAGCGACCTCGCCGCTTCCATCTGTCCAATCGGTATTGATTCNATTCCTGCACGAACAATCTCTGCTATGTATGCACCACTACATACGCTAAGTGCTATGATTCCAGCAGGTTCAGGCTGTAGATTTATGCCTATAGCTGGCAGACCGAAATACACGATGAGTATCTGAACGAGGAGTGGTGTCCCTCTAATCACTTCAACGTAAGCTGTCGATATTGCGAAGGGGATTCTGTTTTTGGATACCCTTCCCAGTCCTGCAATGGATCCTATTATAAGCCCAAAAAATATCGATATCAACGTCAGTTTTAGTGTTACTGAGGCTCCAAAAGCGAGGTCGGGAAGTATTCTGATGAACAGTTCTAAATCGAACTGGTTTATCGCCGCCATCGGGGAAGAAAAAAGGTAAAGATAAAAAATTTTTCCTTATTCTCCAAACCACTTTTTGTAAATTTTATCGTAAGTTCCGTCCTCCTTAATCTCCTTTAGAGCCTGGTTAATTGCTTTGAGAAGTTCAGGATTATCCTTGTTAACTGCTATGCCATAGTACTCTGGTGGAAATGTCGGGTCTTCCACAACCCTGTATATATCCGGATTCTCTTTGACTGCGAGGTATGCAACAAAGTTGTCAATTATGGCAGCATCTGCATCTCCCTTCTGAACAGCCATAAGGGCTTCAGGTGTGCCTTCAAACCTCTTTATTTCTTTAATCTTTATGCCCAGTTCATCTACAAGCCTCTGAGCGGCAAAATCGCCAGTAGTCCCCTGTTGCACTGCAACAACCTTCCCTGCAAGATCTTTTGCACTGTTAATACTCTTGTCATCAGCTCTCGTCAGAATTACCTGTTTTGCCTCAAAATAAGGATCACTGAAGTCCACCTGTTTTGCTCTTTCCTCTGTTATTGTCATGGCTGAGCAGATAACGTCGTACTTGTGGGCCTGCAGTCCGGGGATTATTCCATCCCAGGCAGTATTTACAAACTTAACCTTCAGTCCCAATCTGCTGGCAATTTCTTTCATGAGGTCTATGTCAAACCCCGTGTATTCACCAGTTTTCTCATCTGTGTACTCGAAAGGAGGATAGGCTATATCACTTCCAACAGTCAGAACTCCTTCTTCAACCAGATGATATCCTGCAGTCTGCTCTGTTTGNCCACCCTTCTCTCCCGGAGTCTGAGTACACCCCAGGAAAAGAACTGCAAATATCAACACAAACAGCACTGCAAATCTCCTCACCTTACCACCCCATCCTGCAAAATCTTGACATTTAAAAAATTTTTTGAAATGTGTGTGCTATCATTCACCATGCTAAAATGGTTAAATTTTAAATGCCAGCGACTCCCGCCAGGGTGTGAAAAGACTCTATGCTGATCTTGGACTGGTTCTTGTAGCTCTGATATGGGGCGCCACATTTCCGGTGGTGAAAATAGCTCTGGAAAGTATGTCTCCATTTGCATTTAACACAATCCGCTTTTTCATATCATGCATATTTTTCGTACCTTTCTTTCGCAGGGAAGGTTTTATTGAGGGATTCAAAATAGGAATAGCATCATTTCTTGGCTATACGTTTCAGACTGTGGGACTTGAATACACAACGGCAACAAATGCAGGGTTCATAACCTCAACTTACGTCGTTCTCACCCCAATACTTGCATACTTCTTTTACAGGGCGAGTTTTGATGAAAGAGATATTCTCAGCGTTGTACTTGCATTTACTGGGATTTACTTTCTATCTGGTTATTCTGGGTTTAATTCGGGAGACATTCTGATACTTATCTGCGCTTTAGCATTTGCTGCAGAGATTGCAATGATTTCTCACTATTCAAAGTTTAATAACCCATCAATGCTCGCTTTCTGGCAAACCTTTGCCATTTTCACCCTTTCAGCTCCTTTTGCTGCACTCACAACCACCAAATTTAAAATCGACGAAAGTGTAATAGCAGCTCTTCTTATCACAGCATTTTTTGCAACATTCGTTGCAAGAATGCTTCAAAACTGGCTCCAGAGGTACACAAAAGCTTCTGATGCTGCTGTGATACTGTCAATGGAGGGTGTGTTTGCTTACATGTTCTCAGCCATAATGCTGGCAGAGAGGCTGAATTTAATGGAATACGCTGGAGCAGGTATGATTGTGCTTGCTGTTGTAGTTGTGTCTCTCAGACCCGAGTGAGACTTGCGAATGTTTGATCTGCAACCAAAACTTGATCTGGAAGTAAAAGCTTAAATTATCAAAACAGGTTTTAGTGATATGGCACTTGGTTTTGTGCTCATAAAAGTGTCACCAGGGAAAGAGAGAAGGGTTTATGAGAAACTCGCAAAGCTCAAAGAAGTTGAGGAACTCTATCCTCTGTTTGGTGAATACGACCTGATTGCCAAGGTCGTTGTTAGGGATTTTGAGGAATTGAGCGATGTGGTGGTTAATAAAATAAGAAGCACGGATGGTGTTATTGAAACGAAAACGCTGACAGGGGCGAAGTTTTGAGGATGGTAGTAAAGATGGTAATAGAGACAGTAATAAAGTGAAGTTAAAAGCAGATGGTGCAGGTATGGAGAATATGGAGAAAATAGAAAGAGGAATCAGAATAATTGCAAAAAACGAGATCGGAGTTCTGCGAGATCTGACCTCCATTATTGCGGAGGAAGGAGGAAACATAACTTACGCTCAAACTTTTCTGATCAGACACGGAGAGTATGCAGGAAATGCACTCATCTATTTTGAGGTTGAGGGAGGAGAATTTCAGAGAATTCTCAGGAGAATTCAGGAACTTGATACCGTCATTGAAGTGGTTGAGGAAAAACCGTTTGAGAAGGTGTTTGGCAAGAGGGTAATAATCCTTGGCGGTGGAGCTCTTGTCTCTCAGGTTGCCATAGGTGCAATAAGCGAGGCTGACAGACATAATCTTCGAGGTGAGAGAATTAGTGTCGATACTATGCCCGTTGTAGGAGAGGAGGAGGTTGCAGAGGCTGTGAGAGCAGTGTCACGCCTTCACAGAGCAGAAGTCCTTGTACTGGCAGGTGGCATAATGGGAGGAAAGATAACTGAAGAGATAAGAAAGCTCAGAAGAAGTGGAATAAGAGTTATATCACTCAGCATGTTTGGAAGTGCACCACATGCAAGTGATCTTGTAATAAGCGACCCGGTGATGGCGGGAACTCTTGCTGTTATGCATATTAGCGACCAGGCAAAGTTTGACATAGACAGAGTTAGGGGGCGGAGGATATAACGATTAATAGCCACAACCAGCATTTTCATAACAGGGAGAAAGTTTAAGGAATTCCGGGTGCCTAGTCAGACATCCAAAATTTCCTAAACACTGTTATAATATTTTAGGATGACCGAAAAGCTTAATAACATTTAGGTTAGCCTAACAACGATGACAGTTGTACCGCTATTGGCACTCAGGGAGGGCGANGAAGGCAGAGTTGTGGCAGTGATGGGNGGTAGAGGTTGCTCCGCCAGGCTTATGGCAATGGGAATAGTTCCTGGAAAGAAAATAAAAGTAGATGGAAAGAGGGGTGGAGCAATCCTCGTGTCTGTGAACGGTACAAGGTTCGTTGTTGGAAGAGGGCTTGCCATGAAGGTGGCTGTGGATGTTGGGGAAGAGGGCTGAGGACTACATTGAGGCAATTTATTCCCTGAGTAAAGGGAAAGGTTACACGAAGGTGAAGGAACTTGCAACCCTTCTTGGAGTCAAACCTGCATCAGTTTCTGAAATGCTTGAAAAACTTTCAAATGAGGGATACGTTGTTTACAGAAAGAGACTTTTTGTGAGCTTAACGGATAAAGGTATTGAAACAGCTAAATCTGTTAGAGAACGAAGAGATATCCTTGTAAAATTCCTGACAGCGATTGGTGTTCCGAAAAAAGTAGCGGAACATGATGCATGCATACTTGAACACATTCTCCATCCCGCAACTCTCACCCAGCTTAAGAAATTTGTTAGATTTATCGAAACGAGCCCATCTGTGAGTCCGAGGTGGCTGGAACACTTTAGGGAGTTCTGTCGCACAGGTAGGCATCCATGCACTCAAAAAGTTTGAGGAGGTGCACTTTTGAGAGTTGCAATGGTTGGTAACCCAAATGTGGGAAAAACTGCTNTACTCAATGCTCTGACTGGAGGGGAATTNAGCGTTGGGAATTTCCCGGGTGTAACTGTNGAAAAAAAGGAGGGTAAGGGGAAAATAAATGGGAAAGAAATTATCTTTGTAGATCTCCCCGGGATTTACAGTCTTGAAGCCAGAAGTATTGACGAGAAAGTGGCAAGAGAGTACCTGATCAATGAAAAACCTGATCTAATCCTTAATGTCATAAATGCTGCAAATCTGGAAAGAAATCTGTACCTTACCCTCCAACTCTCAGAATTTGAACTGCCAATGATTGTTGTATTGAATATGATTGATGAAGCTGAAAGAAGTGGGTTAAAAATAGACTCAAAAAAATTAAGCAAAATACTGGGTGTTCCTGTAGTTGAAACAGTTGCAGTAAGAGGTGATGGTGTTCAAAAACTGAAGAGCGAGATTATAAAAGGTGGAAAGGTTCCCAAACACTTTACCGGGACTTTAGAAGAGAAGATCAGAGTGGCGGAACAAATTAGCGCGGAAGTTGTACAGAGATTCGGCCCCGATCAAATTGTTAGATTGGATGAGATTTTTGATGAAGTGTTTATGGATAAATACCTCGGAGTTCCAATCTTTTTCTCGTTCATGTGGATGGTTTTTGTTTTCACATACACAGTCGCTGAGCCAATTACATCATTTCTCGAGGAACTTTTCTCATTTATTGGTGACCAGCTGAGTGGCATGGATGGGTGGTTTTTTTCAATGCTTGGTGATGGGATCATTGCCGGAGTTGGGAGTGTTCTTGTATTTGTCCCAAATATAGCGTTTCTATTTATGTCTCTCTCCATACTCGAGCTCAGCGGGTACATGCCGAGAGCCGTGTACCTGGTTGACGGAATAATGTCAAGATTTGGGTTAAACGGGAGATCGATCATACCCCTAATAATGGGGTTTGGCTGTAATGTCCCAGCGGTTCTTGCTACGAGAAGCATCGAAGATGAAAAGGTAAGAGTTGCGACTGTTCTCGTCAATCCATTCATGTCATGCAGTGCACGGTTACCTGTTTATCTTCTATTTGCTGGGGTCTTCTTTCCAGAAAATGGAAGCGCAGTGATAATGGCTCTATACCTTATGGGGGTCTTTATGGGGCTTGTATCGGCATTTCTGTTCAGAAAAACACTGTTGAAGGGTGAGTCAGAATTCATAATGGAACTTCCATCTTACAGAATGCCCAATCTGANAGAGGTCTGGATGATGACATGGATACGAACCAAGCACTTCATCAAGAAAGCAGGAACAATCATTCTGGCAATGTCAGTTGTTCTTTGGTATATAACCAGCTACCCGGGAGGAAGTATAGAGGAAAGCTATGCGGCAATGTTTGGAAAGCTCCTTCAGCCTCTCTTTTNACCCATGGGTTGGAGCTGGGAACTTGTTCTGGCTCTTATATCCGGATTTTTTGCCAAAGAAGTCGTGGTTGCAACAATTGGGGTTCTGAACATTGACATTGTGAATATTATGAGCTGGTATCAGGCATTTGCATTCATGCTCTTTACACTACTCTACATACCATGTCTCGCTACGATTGCTGCAATTAAAGCAGAGATTGGTACGAAATGGGTAGTCGTTGGAATCGCCTATACATTTACAGTGGCATATGTCATTGCAGTTTTGGTCACGGGGGTGGGAGTCTGGTTGTCTGGAGCGTAATTCTGGCCGGGTATTTTTCCATTCTGGCTCTAATGGAGATTTTTGCATCTACAGGACATGTTTATACAGAATTGTTCAATATTAAGGGTTCCCCAATAAACGCATTTGTGCTGGGCACGATAGCTGCGACATATCTGAAAGGCACAATTACGAAAAGAGTATCTTTTTCCATAGTTGCCTCTCTCATTGCCACTGCCTTCTCATTTCTGATGTTTCTTGCATACCTTGCTTCTGGAGAATTAAGTTTCAGTATATTTGGAATTATCACGTTTCCTCATCTGCTAAAATACTTCGTCACTTACAGAAGAAGTGTTGCGTACCGATACGGTTAAATCCAAATTTTCAGTAACCTCTCCTGAATCTGGTACTTTCAAGCATCTTTTTCATCTCATACGTAATGAACTCCCTAACTCTCAGCTCGTCAAGTATCTTTTCTATCCTGTCTGCCTGTTCTGAAATCTTACTTATTAGTTCTTCCGTATCCAGTTCCTCCCGTACCTCGATGTAACCTTTAATAATGGCAAGCGGATTTCGCAGTTTGTCTGCAAGTTCTTCAAACTGATCAAGATTTGTCAAAACAACTCTCACAGCTGCTTCTCTCTCTCTTTCCATCTCTATTGATTTGAGTGCGAAGGCCACATCTCTTGCCAGTGTCTCAATGATTTCGAGTGCTTCACTATCAAACGGTTCATCTGAAACCAGAACAATGGCGCCGTATATTCTCGTATCAACAGCGAGCGGTGAAGCAATCACCCAGTCACCATCCTCTCTCTGAAGCGTAAAACCAGCTTTGATACAATCTCTCACTACATTTTCCACTCTGGACACGTCCATACCATCAGACGCTTCTGGAGCTTCAAGTCTTCCTTTTTTCAAAATATAGACGGCTGATTTAACTCCAAGCTTTTCAAGAGTCTTTCTAACATCTCTGATCAACCGAATATCTGTTCTTACATGAGAAACAATTCTATTAATCTCATTGACAACGGAGAGAAGAAGATTCAACCTCCTCAGCTTTTCTTCAGTTGTTTTGAGGTCGGTAATATCTGCAATATTCACCATCACTGCTGGCTCTTTTTTGTAGGTTATCCGGCTTGCAAGGACCTTNAGCCATTTCTCGCCTTTCTTGGTTCTCACTTTGATTTCGTAGCTTTNTGGAACGTCCTCTCCTCTTAGTCTTGCTCTCAATCTGGAAAGAGTCATCTCTCTGAACTCAGGTAAAATAACATCGTAAGGATGTTTAAATTTCTTGATCTCTTCACTGGAAAATCCAAAAATCTCGAAGAGTCTTGGATTAGCGTATACAATTTTTTCGTCTTTATTTATAATAAAAATTCCAGTGTGTGAACTTTCTGTTAAGGTTCTGTATAGCTCTTCTCTCTCTATTAGCTTCATTTCAGCCATCCTTCGTTCTGTTATATCAACAGCATTTCCGAGAACCGCTCTTCGCCCCCTGTATTCAATCGGACACATAATGAATTCAGCGTATCTAACCTCACCATTTTTTGTAATGTATCTCGCTATTGTTCGTACGATTTCACCATTCAATACTTTTTCAACAGATTTCTTTGCAAGTTCTGCAATTCCGTCTTCAAAACATGCAAAAGCACTCTGTTTCTCCCACTCTTNTCTCGAATAACCTGTTAACTCCTCAAAAACTCTATTGCAGTAAACTATCCTGTCATCCTGAATTACAAATATGGCTGCAAGCGAGTTNTCGGTTAAACTTCTGTAGAGTTCTTCTCTTTCCCTGAGCTTTCTTTCAAGTTCAATTCTATCCGAGATATCTCTGGAAACCACGAGAGCGTGGAGAGGTTCACCTTCATCACTGTAGATAAATCTGACAGCAACGTCAAGTGTACGAACTTTTCCAGCTATTACGGTTCTCACAATATCTCTGACGGTTTTACCNGTTTTCAGGGCTTGTCTGAACATTTCCAGAGCTTTCTTACGATCATCTTCGTGAGCAAAGATAAGAGGAGACTTGCCAATCAGCTCCTTTAACTCAATTCCAGCTACATTCAGAAACTGTCTGTTGGCGTAAATTATTCTACCTTGAACGTCAACAACACCGACAAAGTCTGGCGACANCTCAAAAAACGACTTGTAGAGTTCTCTGCTTCTCCACAACTCCTCCATCATTTTCTTCCTTTCGGTAACATCACGAAGAATGACAACTGCCCGTGTAACAGTACCATCTTTGCTTCTGATAGCTCTGCTGACAACGTCAACCCACCTGATCTCTCCACTTTTCGTGTAGACAGGAACTTCCTTTCTCTTGAATTTTCCAGTCTTTATAAACTCTTCATACTCATTGAGAATTGAATTTGCATCTTGAGGGAGGAGGTACTTAGTAAAGCGGCTTCCAATAAGTTCTTCCGGTGTATAGCCATANACTCTAACAGCCTGATTTGCAAATCTTATTCGTGCCTTGTTATCTATGATTAAAATTGCATCTATGGATTTTTCAACCATCTCCCTGTAACTTAGAAGCTCATCCTCGAGTGTTTCAACCAGTTCCATGTAATCGCTGAAGTCGAAAAAGAGGAGTATATCCTCTTCTGCAGGCATTTTAAATACTATGTAATCCTTCAAACCTTCTTTAGTTTCAATTTTTATATGAGAAACATCTTCTGCTGGTTGTAGAATGTGCCATTCCTCTCCTATCTTATTACCAAACAGCTCAATAGCTCTTGTATTCTGATAGTAGATTTTTCCATTTTCAAATGCGATAACCGGATAGCTGAGATTTCCAAATGTCTTTTCAAGATTTCTCAGTCTTTCTTCCTCTGTCGTTCTGGTCAGGATCTCTATAATCTTCTTCCCACAAATATCAAAAGTTCTTATTTTCAGCCGTCCGCGCAAAGTTCTTTCTCCAATTNTGGCTTCCACATCAATGCTATCTTTTCCGCTTAGAATTTCATTAAACAGATCTCTTGTCCAGTCTCCGAATACCTCCCAGAGTTTTTTACCTTCGATGTCCTCAGCTTTAAGGCCGGTATAATCATAGAACGTCTTGCTACAGGTTAAGATTTCGCCATCCTCACCGAGAAACACAAATCCATAATGAAACTCCCATACTGGAGCATATGCTCGTCTTATCTCTTCTTTAAGTCTCTTTAAATCTACTATCAGTGCTTGGTTATCCTTTAAAACGACTTCGAGTTNATGCAACTTTCCGTACTGGGAGACAAGAATAATCCTTCCACCAGACTTCAGTGAATTTTCGGCTATCGGTTTGAAACTCTCGGGAACAAACGCCATTATATCCTCACCGACAAGTTCGAGAGTGTCGTATCCCATTATTTTAGCGAATTCGGGTGAGACCTCTGTTATTTTTCTGCCCGTGAGAATCAAGTCAGGCTTCAGATCAACGTTCACACCACACATCGATTCAGTCNACAGAATATAAATGTATCTCAAACTATAATATATTATGAAACTTCATAATATCTGAAAAATTATTACTTATTCCATACTCTTTCAATTCTTTCAACCGCTTCTTTAATGATTTCTACGTCTCTCGTAAGAGCAAACCTTACAAAACCCTCGCCAAATTCTCCAAATCCAACNCCTGGTGTGGCTACAACTCCTGCTTTGTCGAGAAGGTTTTTAACAAATTCTATACTGCTCCCCTCTACCCTGCACCACACATAAAACGTTCCCTTAGGTTTTTCGACGTCAAAGCCAATNTTCCTGAGTCCATCAACNAGTACATCTCTTCTCTGAGCGTAAATCCTGTTATTTTCATCAATTACTGCATCACTTCCTCTCAATGCAGCTATACCTGCTTCCTGAACTGCCTCAAAAACTCCACTGTCNATGTTGGTTTTCACTTTCAGAAGTCCTGCGAGAATTTCAGAGTTTCCACACGCAAACCCAATTCTCCAGCCTGTCATGTTGTATGTTTTTGACAGTGAATTGAACTCTATTGTTACCTCCATGGCACTTTCGTACTCAAGGAAACTGGGTGCTCTGTATCCATCGAAAACAACCTCGCTGTAAGCAGCGTCATGGGCCAGAATTATTTTATTGTCCACACAAAAATCAACTGCCTCTCTTACAAATTTCTTGGTTACAACTGCTGCAGTTGGGTTGTTGGGGTAGTTCAAAAAAAGAATTTTTGCTTTCCTCGCTATTTCGCTTGGTATAGACTCAAAATCTGGTAGAAATCCATTCTCTTCTTTCAGGGGCACTCTGTACGGATTTCCATCTGCAAGAAGTGCGGATGAGTGGTAGACAGGATATCCGGGGTCAGGAACCAGAACTATATCACTGGGGTTGACAAATGCAAGGGGGAGATGAGCTATACCCTCTTTTGACCCTATAAGTGCAATTATCTCCTTCTCTGGATCGAGATTGACACCTTTTCTGCGTCGATAAAACTCTGCCACAGCTTCTCGAAACTCAAGCATACCCTCGTAACTTGGATATTTTTGTCGATCAACCTTTTCAGCAGAATTTTTGAGAGCCTCGACTATATGAGACGGTGTGGGTAGATCTGGATCGCCCACACCAAGATCTATAATGCTGACACCGCTTCTGATCTTTTCAAGTTTCATAGCATCTATTTCTGCAAACAGGTATGGGGGTATTTTTCTCATTCTTTCAGAAAGTTTAGCAATGGATGGAGATGTCATGGCACTGGATTTGAATTTCTGTATATCAGTTTTCCGAATTTTAGACAGGTTAAAAAATTCCAGACCAGATACAATAAACCAGGTTTCAAGACATGAGGAACGAAAATGTGTCCAGATGAACTGAATATTTTTATAATTTGAAAATCAGAGTCATACCGGTGGTAAGATGGATGTTAGAGCCATGTATAAAATTAGCTATGGCCTTTACATTGTCAGTTCTGTTAAAAATGGCAGATTTTCTGGGCAAATAGCGAATACAGTATTTCAGGTAACCTCTGAACCTGTAAAAATTGCAGTATGTTTGAACAAACAGAATCTAACGCATGAATATGTAAGAGACAGCAGGGTTTTTTCTGTTTCTGTTCTTGAACTGGAAACACCCATGCAGTTTATTGGAAGATTTGGATTCAGAAGTAGCAGAGATTTCGATAAGTTTGAAGGTGTGAATTACAGGAAAGGAAAAACCGGAGTTCCAATTGTGCTTGATCATGCGGTAGCGGTAATTGAAGCGGAAGTCGTTGCGGAGTGCGATGTCGGGTCACATACACTCTTCATAGGTGAAGTTATTGACGCTGAGCTCCTAAAAGACGCTGAAGTCATGACATACGCGAATTATCACCTGGTAAAGGGGGGAAAGACGCCCAAAACCGCTACAGTTTATTTCAAAGGGTGAGCTCTGCGGCATTTATCCTGCATTCATAACCTAAATACATTAATTTAACAAAAAATGAAATAAGATTGAGGTGATGATCTTGCCCGAACTTGAAAGCCTTCTCAGGGAGGAGAGAGTATTTTATCCGCAAAAGGAGTTTGTTGAAAAGTCCAATATAAAAAGGTTCATGGACAAGNTTGGAATTAAATCTGAAGATGAACTCAGAGAGAGAGCATTAAAGAATCCAGAATGGTTCTGGAATGAAGTTGCTAAAGATATTGGCATTGAGTGGTTTGAAGAGCCGAAAAAGATTCTTGAATGGGATCCTCCTTATGCAAAATGGTTTGTGGGAGCAAAATACAATATAGTTCACGATGCCCTGGATAAACAGTTCAAAATCAGGAAGAACAAAGTTGCATACATTTTTGAAGGGGAGAAGGGAGATGTCAGAAAGATAACATATGCTGAACTTTACTGGGAGGTAAACAGATTTGCCAATGCCCTTAAAGAACTCGGTGTGAGAAAGGGGGACAGAGTATCAATTTACCTTCCCATGATTCCCGAACTGCCGATAGCCATGCTTGCCTGTGCAAAAATTGGTGCGATTCACACTGATGTTTTTTCAGGGTTCAGCCCAATGGCTCTCCGCGATAGAATAAACGATGCAGAAGCCAAAATTCTGATCACAGCAGATGGCTTTTACAGACGGGGTAGCGTTGTTCATCTCAAAGAAGATGCTGATAAAGCACTTGAAGACGCACCCACGGTTGAAAAGGTCATAGTGGTCAAAAGATTGGGGATTGAGGTTCTCATGCAGGAAGAAAGAGACCTGTGGTGGCACGAGATCACCGCCAATCAACCAAAAGAGTGCAAGACAGAAGTTATGGATGCGAATGATACGCTATTTCTTCTGTACACCTCAGGCACAACTGGAAAGCCNAAGGGAGTTATCCATGCCCATGGAGGTTATGCAGTTGGTGTTGCTGCCACGCTTAAGTACGTTTTCGATATAAAAGAGGATGATATCTGGTGGTGCACAGCAGACATTGGATGGATCACCGGCCATAGTTATGTTGTATACGGACCGCTCATTCTTGGAGCTACATCTGTTCTTTACTGTGGTGCACCTGATTTCCCGAAGCCAGACAGGTGGTGGGAGATTATAGAAAAATACGGTGTAACAGTTTTCTACACAGCTCCAACTGCGATAAGGATGTTTATGAGGCTTGGAGAAGAATGGATCCAAAAACACGATCTGAGCAGTCTTCGGCTTCTTGGCAGTGTTGGTGAGCCCATAAATCCCGAGGCCTGGTACTGGTACTACAAGAACGTTGGAAAAGAGCGATGTCCGATTATGGACACATGGTGGCAAACGGAAACGGGACATTTTATTATTACTCCACTTCCGACCACCCCGCTGAAACCGGGTTCGGCAACAAAGCCATTTCCGGGAATTGAAGTTGATGTATTCGATGAGAGGGGAAATTCCCTCTATGGTAAAAACGTTGGAGGCTTTCTTGTGATCACAAAACCCTGGCCAGGTATGCTCAGGGGATTGTGGAGAAACCCCGAGAGGTATAGAAAAACGTACTGGGGTAAATTCGAAAATGTTTATCTCACTGGCGATGCTGCTCGTATTGATGANGATGGATACTTCTGGATTCAGGGAAGACTCGATGATGTGCTGAACGTCGCTGGACACAGAATAGGAAACAGTGAGGTCGAATCAGCGCTTATCAGTCATCCTGCTGTTGGTGAGGCTGCTGTTGTTGGTAAACCACATCCTGTGAAGGGAGAGGCAATTGTGGCATTTATCGTTTTACGCAAGGGATACAAACCATCAGAGAAGCTTAAACATGAGTTGAGGGAACATGTGGCGAAGGAGATTGGAAAAATAGCAAGGCCGGATGAGATATACTTCGTTCCAGATCTTCCGAAGACGAGAAGTGGGAAGATCATGCGAAGACTTGTAAGAGCAAAGATAGCTGGAGAAACCATTGGTGACGTTTCGACACTCATGAATCCAGAATCACTTGTTCTGCTTGAAGAAGTACTCGGAAAACCATCAGAGGATTGAACAATCTTTTAATATTTCCCTGCTTCAGGTCAAAAAAGTAGGGGAGGTACATATGACTCCGGAGGATATACTTAAAAAGGCTATTGAAATGGAAAGGGAAGCTATTGAGACTTACAACCAGATGAAAAAAGATGTGGATCCTGATACAGCTGATTTGCTTGAATTTTTAATATCTCAAGAAAAGGAGCACATAAAACTGTTAAACGAGAGGCTAAAAGCTGTGAGATTGCTTCAAAAATAAGGCTTCTCACTGAGGATAAAAAGTAGGGAGGGTTGCCATAAGTATTAGCATTCCGATCAGAGATATAGTTAAAATAACCAACTTCTTTGAAGGTTTTTTCTCTCTTATGTACTCTCCCAGTGCATCAGTATAGAATACAACCAGACCTGTAAAAAGCGCGAGTATTGAAAAAGAAACGTAGGACGGAATTTCCTTTACAGGAAGAAAACTTTCCCATATTTTAAGCGTGTAATAGTACACAGCAACAAATTCAATGATCGCTGCAGCAGCCTGAAGTGCTGATGTCCTCTTCTGCAGCTCAAGAGTCTCCCTGTTACGTAACATGTCAAGCCTGAGACTTGCAACCTGAAGAGAATCACCAACTCCAGAAAGCGTCTGTTGAAACTTTGACTCGTAGTAGTGAAGCAACTCAATCTTTTTTTCCAGTTCCACAATCTTTTCCAAAAGCAGTCCACCCAGAATCTCCGATATATAACGTGCAGAGGATATGGAGGAAAACGATTCTTCTATCATATCCTTGAACCTCATGAATTTCCTAAAAAAATCGGTGCGGAGGTCAGATATTTCAAAAACAAGATTTTCAAGGGTATCCATATTACACGATTTTGCTCGCTCGGATAACTCGACGATCTCATCAATAATCTTCGTTTCCTCAGTAGAAAGTTTTTCAGCCCAGAGAAGTGAATCCCTTAGTAGAACTTCTGCCCTTAACAATTCAGCAAGTTCAGCTGGCAAAGCATCGTAAAAGANTCTCTCGTCGAATTTGGCTTTAATCCACAGTTTTCCTTCATCCAAATAATATTCTCCAAATCTAAATTTTTTGAGGTCTGGAATAATCTTATCCCCCGAAACAAGCTCTATCTCAAATTTTCCCAGAGCCAAAAGCTCTGGAATATCAGAGGGTGGAAAGTGAGTNAGGTAGACGACAAAAACTGTTTCTTTGTACTTTCCCACCATCATACTCTCCCCTGATGCGATGATGTCGGAGTATCTATGGCGAAGAAATTTCGGTTTTATTCTTCCCCTGTAATTTTCCAGGATCTTATCCAGATCAGATTCATGAAAGAAAAAGTAATATAGCTTCATTTTCCTTAANGTCCCCTTNCTAANTTTTTTGCANGATTCAGCAAGAATCCAAGGGCTTTCTGAATATCTGGATCTCTCAGAACTTTCAGAGAACCTGCAATGCTGACAGGTTCAGAGGATCCTGTGTCTTTAAATGCCTGAGTCAACATTTTGTACCACACAACAAGATGATCGAGGGCGCTGTTTCTTTCAATGATTACAAGCTTGTCAATGGCGCTTACAACAGCATCACCTTCTACAGCAAGTTTCTCAAGAAGAGTTGGGAGGATTTTTGCAGCGTCATCGTCAATTTCACCCATGCTGATTTTCTGCAGAATGATATAATAAACCTTTCCAGAATGAAATGTATGGAGAATATGAGATCCTCCTCTGGTTTAATCAGAAATTTCATCCAAAACCTCTTAATAAAAAGAGAATTTGCAAAAATCAGAAAGCCATCCACAGTTCTATCTTTTCTTTATGATGTCGAAGAAATTTATCGTTTTCGCGCTGCAGAAGCACTCGGTTATTTGTGCAAGGGGGATGTGGCGAGAAATTTTATTCTAAGACTTTTCTGGCATTTGAACGATGAAAGTGGAGCTTACTGTATCGGTGCTCCACTTGGAATAGCCGAAATTGGGAGAGCAAACCCTGAGGTATTTGAGAGTTTTAAAAATAAGTTTGTATCTCTCTTGGACGACTGGGAAGTTGAAAGAAAGTACGTTGCTTACGGAATTGGCAGAACAGCACACATCGTTAAAAGTGCGTATCCCGACCCTGTTGAAAAGCTATCTGAGAAAATCGAAGAGATAAATTCACCCGAATTTACAGTTTACGCAGTTTACGCACTCAGAAAACTGTATTTTAGCGGGGTTAAAAGGGCTGAAAAATTGATGAACGAGATCATTGCCAGATTTTCCATGGATGAAAGGGAGATCTATTTTTATGATGAAAACCAGATTACGAAGAGAAGCCTCTGCGATTTTTTGAGAGAATTCTCGAAGGAAAAAGAGTGAAATTCAAAAATTAAATCACTCTTTTAAATCACTCTTCAAGAACGAGTTGGTATGACTGGAAGAGAACTTCTGCATTCAGCTTTCCGTGTACGTATGTTTTGCCTGTTGAAACATCATTCACAGCAATCTGTGCCGGTGCAAAGAGGTTGGGATCTATCTTATAGAAATCGTAATTGGCTGCCTTGAAGATTTCATAAAATGGTTTCCCGTAATCACCACTTGTGCAGCTTGGAACGTTCTTCAGAATCTCATCGTACTTCTTCACAGTGAGGAAAACGCTGCCATAGTACATCATGCTATCGTTTGTAGCTCCCATCGCTTTCAGATCATCTCCAAGAATTGGAGCAATCGGGCATCTACCTGATCCACTTATTATGAGCTTTGGATCGTATCCTATTTCTGTCATCTTGTAGATCGCGGTCTCAACAATTCTTCCGGAAATCTGTACACTCCCAACAAGAGATGACGTTGGAGCTACAACTGCATAAACATCCTCGGCATCAACATCACATTCCTTGGCTATGTATTCAATTACCTTCTCGTCAGGTAACTTGTTTGCTTCAAGAGCGATTACAGCAACATCAGCATCATCTTCGTACTCAATCTGTTCATAGGTCTTTTTTGGTTTTAGAGCAAGAGCCCTTGCAGGTCCGCTACCCATGGCAAAGTACTTTTCCACCTTAACCTGCCATCCTGCCTTCTGGCTACCAAGACATGAGATTGCCGGGTGATCTGTGTACTCTGTGATGAAAGCAAAAGGCACATCGTTTATCGTATCTGTCACAATGTCCACTTCCGCAAGTCCACCCATACAGATCTGGGTGTACATTATGCCTGCATTGTAGCTTCCAGGAACATTTACACCGCAGTCAATTACTGTTGCACCATTTTCAAGCTTTTTAGATTCAATTCTTAGCTCTTCTTCAAAATCAAGCATATCTTCAACAATTTCCAATGCAAGTTCATTCACACTGAGCATTCTATCNCCTCACAANCCCCGCCACTAAGATGTTTTTATTTTTTGTCTTTTGTTATCTTTTGTTATCTGACATCTCTGAGAAACCATCAGGAACAGGTTACCAGTACAGATCCCCTTTTATCCATCAAAAGAGTTATATTTCAATATTGGCTANTCTAACCAGGGGTCGTGGCGTAGCCAGGAAGCGCGGCGGGCTCCAGCGGTGTGATGATTGACGGGTCTGCTGAACGGTGATGACCCGTTGGAGCTCTGACCCGAAGAGACCCGCCAGTCGTGGGTTCAAATCCCACCGGCCCCACTTTTCTNCCTTATTTTATCAACTACCTGAACTCTCTTTCCCCTCTCAGTAGGAATGACCCTGATCTGAGCATTATCAAATTCAAGATTAAAAACAACACCGAGGATTTTCTCCAGAAAAACTGCCAGTGCTGCAACCTCACTGTGAGGCTGAAGACCGATTGAAATGTTCAGATCGCTTGTTTGGTAGACTTCCATAGGAACCTTTTCTGCACCCACAATTACTAAGACTTTTCCTCTTTTTCTTATTTCTTCTCTGATGTACTCAAGTTTTTCAGGAAGGGGGATACCATACATCGTAAGGTGGACTTTGAGTCCATCGAACTCTCTGAGAAATTTTTTCCAGTTTACTTCTCTGATAAAGAAATCACCACCCCATCTTTTCACGACATCTTTCACACTCTCAAAAACGTTTTTGTCATAGGAGTCAAAATAAATCCCTCTTGCTCCAAAAGCCCTTGCTGTAAGTGCCACATGCGTTGAAATCCTTCTGTCTCTCTCAGGTCTGTGTCCGAGTCTTAAAACGTAAACATCAGTGTTCACAGCATTGGCGGCTCCCTTCACTGCAACATCCTCCTCTCCACGTACCTACCTCTTATCTCTATCTCCTTTGCCCTCTCTATTACTTCCCAACTCCCCCCTCCTTCAATGTACCCTTCAATGAATGCATCTCTGTATTTTCTCCACTCATCAAACAGAGCACGAAGAGACTCAAAGAACACATGGACGTCCACGCCTTTTGATTCAATTCTATTATCAAAAAATGCTAATCCAAAATCCACAAAGTAAACCCTCCCATTACTCAGAATCATGTTCATGGGTGTGATGTCCCCATGAATAATACCCATCTGATGCATTTTTGCTGTCAGTCTGCCAATTTCTCTTGCAATTTCTTCACTCATACAGAACTTAACGGGTGTACCTTTAACTCTCTCCATTAATATTGTGTCACCTTCAATGTCAAGAACTATTGGGGTTGGAACTCCATTTTTTCTTGCCTGTGATATTATCCTGGCTTCTGTTCTTGTTCTTCGAAACCTAAGAGTTTCATCAAGTTCCCTGATTCTGTACTTTTTCGGCTTTCTTTTTTTCACGACAATTTCTGGGTATATCCTCACTTCTGCTTCCCCACCGAGATAAACTTTCATGGGTTTTCCAGTTATTTCCATCTCTCGTTATGTGTTGTACAGGCAATATAACGGTTCCCCCAGCAATTCCTGACGATTTTTGAATAATTTTCGAGAATTTTTGAGGGTTTCTGGAAGCTTCTAACAGTTTCCATTTTTCAAAGATTTATTAACTCTGCTACAGAGCAACTTCATGGACTGGTTCACAGAATACTACAATGGCTGTGGACTCACGATTGAAGTTGTGCAGAGGATAGCAGAATATAGAGGACTACAGAAAATTGAGGTTTATCAGACGACGAGTTTTGGAAAAATGCTCGTTATAGATGGGAAAATCCAGCTCACGGAATTTGATGAAAAATTCTACCATGAAATGCTCGTCCATGTGCCCATGTTTGTACATCCAAACCCAAAAAAAGTTCTGATAGTTGGAGGTGGGGATGGAGGAGCTGCAAGAGAGGCCCTGAAGCACAATCCAGAGCTTGTTGTTGTTTGCGAGGTCGACAGAAAAGTCATTGAACTCTGTAGAAGGTACATTGGTATTGACAGCGGAGCATTTGACGATGAAAGAGTGATGGTGGAGATAGAAGATGGAAAGAAATATCTTGAAGGATGTGAGAAATTCGATGTTATAATTGTTGATAGCACAGATCCAACAGCCGTGAGTAAACCTCTTTTCGACAGGGAGTTCTTCGATCTTGCATCTCAGAAAGGTAATCTGACCTGCTGTCAGAGTCAGTCACCGTTAATTCAGAGAAATTACTTCAGAACTTTACTGGAAAATTCGAGTGTATTCAAGGAGAGGAGGGTGTATATCTCCTACGTTCCAACATACCCGCTTGGGTTATGGAGTTTTCTTCTTGGTGGGAAAAATCTCTACGTCGAGCCAAAATTACTTAAGAAAAGATTTTCGGAGCGGTTTGTTAAAAACGGCATCCAAACAGAGTATTACAATCCATCCATTCATCTCGCCTCCTTTAAACTGCCGGAGTGGTTGAGGAGAGAGGTTGAAATGGAAATACAGAAATAAGGTGTAGAAGTATGCATTTGACTGAAGAAGAAGAAAGAATGCTGAATTCAGATAATGAAACTGTGGCAAAATGCATGGAGATACTTGTGGCTCTTGGAAAGGTTTTTGATGCAGAGAAACTCGTAAAAATTACTTCTGCCCATATATCTGGTATAAGCTACCAGAACATAGGTGATGAAGGGTTAGAATGGATCGAATCATTAAATGCAAGGGTAAGAGTGCCCACGACAATAAATCCTGCAGGTATGGACATCTTAAGATGGAATGAAATGGGAATAGAGCCCAGTTTTTTTGAAAAGCAGATGAGAATCATAAAAGCCCTTGAAAGGATCGGTGCCGAGCCCATACTGAGCTGTACACCCTACTATCTCCGCAAACCTGAGAAAAACGAGCACATTGCTTGGGCCGAAAGTTCTGCAGTTGTTTATGCAAATTCAATTCTGGGCGCGAGAACGAATAGAGAAAGCGGAATAGGAGCAATTGCAGCAGCAATAACTGGTAGAACACCATATTACGGACTTCACATCAAAGAAAACAGGGCGCCAGGAGTTATTCTCGTTGTGAGGGGTGATCTCTCTGCCGCTGGATACCAAGCTGGGAAGATTCTGAGGGATGAGATACCATATGTAATCTTCGAAGATCGGCACAAGGTTCCTGAATACGAGCTCAAGTTGTTTGGAGCAGCACTTGCAGCAAGTGGTGGAGTTGCGATGTTCCACGCTGCTAACATTACACCTGAATGGAAGGATTTTGAAAGACCAGCCGAGAAAATTGAGATTGAGGGAAGAATTGAGAGGANGTGCGAACCCGAACTTGTTGCAATAGGCTGCCCCCATCTTTCAGAGGAAGAACTGAAACTAATTCTTGACCTTATGAAGGGGAGGAAGGCAAAAAGAGAAACATGGCTTTTCACATCACGCCATGTTGCCCAAAAGAGTTATGATATCATATATAAATTAGAAAAACTTGGTGTGAAGGTTTTCAGTGACACATGTATGGTTGTCTCTCCAGCCTCGGAAAGATTCAGCTGTGTAATGGTAAACTCGGGGAAAGCTCTGGAGTACCTCCCAAAACTAAGAGGTGTGGATGTGACTTTTGGCGACCTGAAATCATGCATTGAAGTGGCTGTAAGTGATTTTAGGTGAATTTTAAGCAGGTTAGGCGCAAAACCTTTTTACTTTCCAGACATGAATCTTTCGATGAATCCTGAGGAAGCCATTCAGATTGAACTGTGTGGTCTGAAACTCAAAAATCCGCTCATTCTCGCCAGCGGTATACTGGGAAGTAAAGCATCCTCCCTCAGTAGAATGGCTGAACATGCTGGGGCTGTAGTGACCAAATCTGTTGGTTTGGAAGAGCGTGAAGGTTACAGAAATCCGACAGTAATAAATCTCAAGTGTGGGCTCCTAAATGCTGTTGGCCTCGCATCTCCTTCTGCCAGAAATTTCGCTGAAAGTCTTAAAGATTTTACCAGAGAAACACCCTTAATTGTAAGTCTGTACGGGTACTCAGCTTATGAATTTGAAAGACTTGTTGAAATATTTGAGAAGTTCGATGTTGCAGATGCATTTGAACTCAATCTGAGTTGTCCGCATGTTAGCAGGGCGGGGTTTGATATTGGAAGCGATTTTAATCTCTCTACAGAGATAGTCAAGNCGGTTAGGAGGAAAACTGAAAAACCAGTAATAGCAAAGATATCAGCAATGCACGACTATATCAATCTTGCAAAAGCACTTGAAGAGGCAGGGGTTGATGCAGTATCAATAACAAATACATTGAGGGGNATGAAAATAGACATTGTCACCAGAAAACCTGTTTTGAGTAACATCAGTGGGGGATGGAGTGGTGAAGCTATAAAACCGGTTGCAGTTAAATGTGTTTACGATCTCTACAGCACGCTGGACATTCCTGTAATTGGCTGTGGAGGAGCTACAAGTTTTGAAGATGTACTCGAGTTTATGCTTGCGGGAGCAACAGCTGTTGAAATCGGTTCTGCGGTATTTTACAGTGCCAGAATTTTTTACAGTCTGAAGGAAAGTCTAATTGCCTATGTGAGAGCAGTACGTGAACCCCTTCAGAATTTAATAGGCGCAGCTCACGAATCTGATAGTTCAACGGGCTGAGACAAGATTCTGCTTTTTAGCATATCTTCAAAGAAATTCGGGTTTTTCAAAACAGCTCTTGCTGCAGAGACCATTTTTGCTCCGGCTTCAATTATGTCTTCTCCGCTTTTTGCATCCACGAATGAGTTGTTTCCGATTGTAAATCCTGTGTCCGAGACTCTCGAAATCAGATTTAAATCGCATCCAGAACCGGGAATCATCGCATCCACGTGGATAATTCTGCATCCATTCTCAACCAGTTTTTTGCACAGCACTCCGTAATCTATCCGGTGTCCACCACGGATCTTAACGGAAGTTAAAGCTACTCTTGACACCGATTTTACAATATCAAACAATTTTTCCGAATTAAAAAGGAGATACTCCCCACACCCCGCTCTGATAAATTCCTGCTGTCGGCAGTGGGCGTTAATCTCGATAATACCTCCATACTCATCAACAATCTCTGCCACTTTTAAAAATCCATCGAGAGTAGCAGATCTCACATTTACAGAAAATTTCTTTCCAGTACGTTTGAGTCTCTTAATTTCTCTCTCAATTCCATCTACGGGATCATCAAAGAGAAATTCTCTTCTTCCTCTCTTCACAACCTGTCTGGCAGCCTCCATTGCTCTACTGTCGGCGTTGAATCCTCCCATTATGACAAGACTGGCTTTATGTTTACTGCAGAACTCTGCATCGTTTATTCCAGCCATTGCAGAAAGAACAAGACGATTCTCAAATTTCATAACTCAAATCCAGATTTCTAAACATCCTCAGCTCATCGAGTCTTAGATTTCCATCCAGAACCCGGTTCGCAGTTCCGAGCATGTATGCAGTTTCATTAACCTCTATTTTCAGTAAACCACCTTTGGTCAAAACCTCAACTCTGTTCCCAGTAATTCCAAGTCTGTTTGCAATGGCAGCAACGGCAACACTTCCCGTACCGCAGCTCAAAGTCTCACCCTCGACGCCTCTCTCATAGGTTCTAATCCTTATTTTGTTTTCTCCCTCAACTTTTGCAAAGTTCACATTTGTACCCTCTGGGAAAATCTCAGAGTACCTTATTTTCCTGGCGATCGGGATTATATCAAACTCGAGGTTATCAACGAATACAACGACATGCGGTACGCCCGTATTGACTGCATAAAGTCTGTAGATTTTCCTGTCGAATTCAAATTCGTAGCCCCATACCTTTACGTTGGCAGGTATCTCTTTCTGTTCAAACTTTGGTTTTCCCATGTCCACTTTTACCCACCATTCATCTTCATGGAAAACCTCGAGTTCAAGAACTCCGGCGAGCGTTTCAACCCTCAATTTTTTCTGGGTNTAGCCCTCTTCAACCACGTAGCGTGAAAAACATCTAATTCCATTTCCGCACATCGCCGCCTCACTGCCGTCGCTGTTAAAATATCTGAATCTGACATCTGCGATCTCTGATGGTTGTACGAAGAGAACACCATCAGCACCAATTCCAAAGTATCGGTGGCATACAGCTCTGACAAAATCGGGTTTTTCTCGTTCATCAATGACGTTTTCCTTGAATTCATCTACGAGAATGAAATCGTTACCGTTCCCATGCATCTTTGTGATTTTTATGAGTTTCATAGAACTACGTNCCCATCGCTAAATTAAAGAGTTTGGTGGTTTCAGCAGAATTTTTCTTAGTTTTTCTTTACATGAAACTCAGGATTTGCAATAGAAAATTATAAATATACGTTAACTACAATTAACTACAATTTAAATTAGAAAGTGGAGGTGATAAAATATGGTGGAAGTTGAACTGACCCAGATCCAGAAAGACATCCTGTATGCGCTGATAACACTCTACAAGAAGAAAATGGGTGGTTCTGTTAAAGGAGAAGAGATTGCAGAACTGATAAACAGAAATCCAGGAACCGTGAGGAACCAGATGCAGGCTTTGAGAGCTCTCGGTCTTGTAGAGGGTGTTCCTGGCCCAAAGGGTGGTTACAGACCAACTGCCAAAGCTTACGAGCTTCTGTCTGTGACAAAACCTGAGGAAGCTGTAAGAGTTCCGGTAATAGTCAATGGAGAGGTTATGGAGGATCTCTCTGCTGAGCAGATCGATTTGCCGTCAATTTCACATCCTGACGTTTGTCAGTCAAGAATCAGAATTCTCGGAGACATAAAGAAAATAGCTCCTGGCGACAAGGTCGCTGTTGGACCCACCCCTGTAAACGAAATGATGGTTTATGGGAAGGTTGTGGGAAGAGATGACACCGAGAACACGATTGTGATTGACATAGAAAAGATTGTTGCACTGCCAAAAGATACTGTGGGCGAGCACATGTCTTCACCAATTATAACAATAGAAGAGGAGGCAACAGTTGAAGATGCTGCAAAGATCCTTGCAGAGAATGCCATATACTGCACTCCGGTAAAAAGTGATGGACGTTACACAGGTATTTTCACACTTGACCATGTTGCAAAGGCTGTTGCGGATGGCAAACTCAACGCAAAAGTCAAAGAGTATATGAGACCCAAGCTTGTGATGGTGGACAAGGACACATCCATCAGCGAGGCACTGAGATTGATGAGGGATGAGGGAGTNAGAATACTCGTGGTTACTGATAAGGGCGAACCTGTAGGAGTGATAACAGATCAAAAGATTCTGACGAAACTCGCTCCGGAACAGGTTATCTAATTTATTTTT
>Ga0180908_1023_pt1 | contig 25477 bp, 24 predicted proteins | sample Deesub1362A_J573_FD_124169 | JGI IMG/M metagenome (GOLD analysis project Ga0180908, IMG submission 124169) | Archaeoglobus sp. JdFR-41 | reverse complement strand
AAACCGGCACAGGGAGGAATCTGGATCTCTCACTACCCTTTCAGCACCGTTGGTGAGTATTACGAATACATAAGCACGATTCAAGTTCAGGACGAGCAGGGGGACATTGGATACTACATTCCCTACATTTACGTGACAAACGATGCTGCGATGGCTGCCGGTAGAGAGCTGGCTGGAGCACCGAAAAAGCTTGCTAAAATTGATCTAATAAAGGAGTACGATGTTATTCAGGGGATACTTGAAAGACCTGCAGGAAGAAGACTTGTAACGTTTACCATGAAACCCAATACACGGGCAGCAAGTGACATGATTGAAGCAGTTCTTCCAAAACCAACCTACCTCTATTCAGTCAGACATCTTCCCCCAATAAAAGGAAAGGGAGGCGTTACACAGCTTGTAAAATGGTACTCGGAGATTTACTTCCATACAGATCCAAACGGTGAAAAGGTTGTTTTTATCGGGCCAGGGAGCGTTACCTACGATATGCCTTCAGTAATCGACCCCGTTCACAAAATTGAGATTGCAGAGGTTATGATGGCAACTTACTTCGAGTTTGATATGAAACTGGGCTTCGCTGATATTCTGAGAGAATACTAAATTTTTCTTTTTTATTTTCAGTGATAAAATGGTGTTAAGGGGTGCAAGAGAGGGGTTATCCATTCCTCTGGACTCAAGCCTTTACGGAGCACTTGTCACCGGAATGAAAGCAAAGGATGTTGTAACCGAATACGTCGATTGTGAGGCTGCATTTGCAGTATTTACCACTGACAAAAGCATCGAAAATCTCNTCCCTGAAGGTATGAACTGTCTTTCAGATCCTCCAATCGCGTCAGTCTGGGTAACCTGGTATCCTATTACAACAATCGGTCCTTACCATGAAATGTTTTCTCTGATTCAGGTTGAATTTGAAGGAGAGGTGGGTTTTTACATTCCCTATATTTACATCGGCGACGGTAATGACGCAGCATTGTGCGGNGGTAGAGAGGTTGTTGGAGCGCCCAAAAAGCTCGCTCATATCACACTTAACTGGGAAAGAGATCTTGTAATTGGAACTCTCGAAAGACCTGTGGGTAAGAGGTTGCTGACTCTGACTGTGAAACCAGAAGGCAGACCTGATCCAGCTTTGCTCTCGATAATGCAGGAAAGATCCACTCTTTTCTCTTTAAGGGTTCTACCTCCGATAGAAGGAGGAGATGGTGTGGCACAGCTTGTAAAATGGTATTCGTACATGTTCATACCAGCAGATGATGAAAAGAGAACAACTTTTGATCATGTGAAGATTGCCAGCAGGAGAATCTTTGGTGGCGAAGCGAGTATAACCTACGACTCTCCGTCAGCTTCCGATCCTGTGCACAAAATACCTGTTAAAGAAGTGCTCTTCGGAGCATATATGAAGTATGATCTTGTACTCAGAGCAGATAAGGTTGTGAAGGAGTGGCGTTTGTGACCGCAGTAGCTGTGATTGGAGCAGGTACGATGGGTGCTGGCATATCAGCATTATTTTCGAATGCTGATTTCGACGTANTCCTTGTTGATAAGAGTGAAGAAGCTCTGAAGAGAGCAAGAGATCTTCATGAGGGGGAGTATTTTGAGCAGCTTGAGAAAGCGGGTTTAAAAAGAAGAAACGAAATCGTATCAAAAATTAGCTATACTACACATCTCGGCGAAATCGGTGACAGTTCTTTCGTTGTCGAAGCCATAGTTGAAGATCTTGAGGAGAAGGTTAAACTCCTCAGGAGAGTTGAGAATTTCATTGACGAAAATTGCGTTATTGGCACCAACACATCTACATTTAAACCCTCAGAAATTGCGAAACATCTTTATGTACCAGAGAGACTCGTTCTGTTTCATTTTTCCACACCTCCTGTAATTAGAGAGCTAATTGAAGTTGCAGGGGAACTTGCATCAGAAGATGCAATCCTAAAAGCAGTGGAAATGGGGAAGAAAATAGGTAAAAAGCCTGTTGTGTTGAAAAAGGAGTGTAGAGGACACGTACTTAATCGAATACTTGCTGCAGGCGGTGCAGCTCTTAGCTTCATGTTACTTGATGCAAGACCGGAGCAGATTGATATCTCACTTCGAAATCTTGGTGCGGATATGGGAATTTTCGAAGCGTACGATTACATAGGTATTGATGTGGTTCTACATGTAACAAAAGCTCTTCGGGAAGAGTATGGTGATAGGTATCTTGGATCCGTAAGCAGTGACTTTTTCATCGAGAAGATGGTTAAATGGGGAAAACTGGGTAAAAAGACAGGTGAGGGTTTTTATGAATGGGAAAACGGACAAGCTAAGATTCCTGGACTTAATTCCGGAGCNTCTGATACGCAGCCTGCAGATGTTATGCCATTTATAGCAGCTATGGTGAATGAGGCATTCAAAATTGTTGAAGAAGGAATCGCCGATGAAGACGCTGTTAACAAGATTTATCAGCTTGCAACAGGAGGACAGGCAGGGATACTGGATTTAGCAGAAATGATTGGATTACCACCCATCAGGAAAATTCTGAAAGAATATTACAGTAGATTCAGGCGAGAAATCTTCAAGCCTGCGAAGAGTTTAGAGAGCTAACCTCTCAGTACCAGAAAAATACCAACAACAATTGCAAGACCACCCACTGCTGTAAGAGGCNTTACTGACTCTCCAAGCAGAACTGCACCCGCAATAACTGAGACGAAAGGTATTGCCAGAAGAAATACGGAGGCTCTGGAAGCTTCTTCCTTCTCCAGGAAATAATACCATCCTTGGTAACCGAGGTAAGTTGAAAAAACTCCAAGAAAAATCACTGACCAGATAAGATGCGAACCAGCATTGAAGGTTTTCATTAAAGCATTTGGCAAGAAAACCAAGAGTGGGATAGAACCCAGAAGCATAGCATAATTTGTGAGAGTTACCGGTTTGTAGCTGTGCATGAGGCTTTTTCCAAGGACAGTGTAAATTGCTGCTGAAATTGAACTTGCAAATATCAGAAGTATTCCCTCAATGTTTCCTTTTTCTGGATTTGAAAGCACCGCAACACCTGTAAAAGCTATAACAACTCCTGCAATCTTCAATCCTGTAATTCTCTCTTTTAAAAATAATCTTGAAAAGATTAAAACGAATATAGGAGCTGTTGAGATTATAAGGCTTGCAATTCCGGAATTAACGGTAATTTCACCGGTATTGAGACAAACATGGTACACGGTGACACCAAAAAATCCAAGAATAAAGAATGATGGGANATCTCTGATATTAACAGTCTCGTTTTTTGTCCTTTCCCCACTTCTCTTTGAAAGAAAAAGGCCTCCAACTATACCTGCGAAAAAGAAAATATCCGCAATTGCAAATCTCAGTGAGGCAAGTTCAAAAGGGTTGAGGTATCGGATTGAATACTTTATTGCTGTGAATGCAAGTCCCCAGAAGACTATTGTTGCTGCCAGTACACTCCATTTCTTCAGGTTTTCCATTGACCTGAAGTTTGGTCTCATCTTAAATCATTTCTGGATCAATTTCAGATTAGAATGAGCGCTGCTAAAAAGCAACTTTTAAGCAGTTACATAGAAATCAGAAACCAGCAGAAAGTGAATNTTTTTAGGTATCTTATCGAAAAACAATTCGAAGCAGCTGGCCAACNATCCCACAGTACCGGGTAACTTCCACCTGACTGAACATATAATTTAAACCCAATCGAAGTGATTATATTGCATGCGATTTTTCTTAGAGCATGTCGCAGAAGTCGCGAACTTCTAGGGTCTCTGGATTCTATAAGATGAGTGTGATGGAAAGACTGAATGTGGTAGCAGAGTTTGCAAATCTAAATGAAGAGGAGAAAAAACTCATCATTTCTACCGCATCTCTACCCCTTGAAATTGCAGACAGGATGATTGAAAATGTTATAGGCACATTTGAGCTGCCAGTAGGTATTGCAACNAATTTTTTGATAGATGGTAAGGACTACCTGATACCCATGGTAATTGAAGAACCGAGTGTAGTTGCTGCAGCAAGCAATGCTGCCAGAATGGCCAGAGAAAGCGGTGGATTTATCACCGATTACACGGGATCAACAATGATTGGTCAGGTTCAGGTTACTCATCTGAACGACCCTGTATCAGCAAAATTTGAAGTCCTGAGGCGCAGAGATGAAATAATTGAAAAAGCAAATGAATGCGATCCCATACTCGTTGAGATTGGTGGGGGATGTAGAGACATTGAGGCGAGAGTAATCGACTCACCAGCTGGGAAAATGCTTGTTGTGCATCTTCTTGTGGATGTAAGAGATGCAATGGGTGCAAATGCTGTAAACACGATGTGCGAGGCAGTGGCTCCTTTGATTGAAAGAATTACTGGTGGAAGAGTTTATCTAAGAATAATATCAAATCTCGCTGTCTATAGAATTGCAAGAGCAAAGGCTGTTTTCAAAAAAGATGTAATAGGGGGGGAGGAGGTTGTTGAAGGAATTATGAATGCTTATGCTTTTGCTTGTGCGGATCCATTTAGATGTGCAACACACAATAAAGGAATAATGAACGGTATCTCGGCTGTTGTGATAGCCACGGGGAATGATTTCAGAGCCGTTGAAGCAGGGGCACACAGTTATGCTGCGATAAATGGATACAAACCCCTAACCTCATATGAAGTTGATGGAAATGGTAATCTTGTTGGCACAATTGAGCTTCCTCTTGCAGTTGGGACAGTTGGNGGTGCGACAAAAGTTAACCCTCTTGCGAAAGTTTGCCTGAAAATTCTGGGAGTTAAAAGCTCAGAAGAACTTGCGAGGGTAATTGCTGCAGTTGGACTTGCGCAGAACTTNGCAGCTCTGAGAGCTCTTGCTACGGAGGGGATACAGAGAGGCCACATGGAGCTCCACGCGAGAAATCTTGCAATAATGGTTGGTGCAGAGGGAGGGGAGGTGGATGAGATTGTTGAAGTGATGGTCAGAGATAAGAAAATAAGACTTGATTATGCAAAAGAAATTCTTGAATCCCTGAGGCAGAAAAAAGCTGAGTTGTAGTCTCCATCTGGGGTGGGAAAATGAAAAATGTGGAGCTGCTTGTGGAAGCTCTCCCATATATCAGGGAGTTTCACGGAAAAATNATGGTAATAAAAATCGGTGGACATGCGATGGTAAATTACGAGGTCCTCGAAGACACAATTCGTGATATAATTCTCCTCTATTTCGTTGGGATAAAACCGGTTGTTGTACATGGCGGAGGACCTGAAATATCTGAAAAAATGGAAAAACTTGGTCTTAAACCAAAGTTTATTGAGGGGCTTCGCGTCACGGATAGCGAGACAATGGAAGTTGTTGAAATGGTTCTGGATGGNAAAATAAACTCTCAAATCGTTACAACCTTCATCAGACTTGGTGGTAAAGCTGTTGGACTTAGCGGAAAAGATGGATTGCTTATTGTAGCAAAAAAGAAGGAGATGAAGATGAAAAAGGGAGATGAAGAGATTATCATCGATCTTGGTTTTGTTGGTGAGACTGAATATGTAAACCCGGAGATTCTCAAAATTTTACTTGAGAGTGGTTTCATCCCCGTTGTGTCTCCTGTTGCTACAGATCTTTCAGGAAATACGTACAACCTCAATGCTGACATCGTCGCTGGTGATATAGCGGCAGCTCTTAAAGCGAAGAAACTGATAATGCTGACAGACGTTCCGGGTATCCTCAAAGATCTGGAAGATGAGAAATCTCTGATCTCAAGAATAACGGTCGATGAGCTTGAGAACATGCTCATCAGCGGTTTAATTGCTGGTGGAATGAAACCAAAGGTTGAAGCAGTAATCAGAGCTGTGAAGGGTGGTGTGGAGAGAGCCCACATAATTGATGGCTCAAAGCCTCATTCCATTCTGCTCGAGTTGTTTACGAGAGAAGGTATTGGCACCATGGTGGAGCCATGAAGTTGGGGATGCAACCTGATGTCAGACATTCTCCAAAAGATGCATTTGAGTTCGCTGCAAATAACGGATTCACACACATCGAAATACTGATGGATCACCCACTGTACGCTGTGGACGTTTTGGGTTATGGAGAGGTAATAGAACTTAGGTGGAGTTATGATCTCGATCTCCTGATTCACGCTCCGGCAACGAGCACGAATTTTATATCGATAAGTGATACTATGAGAAGAGCGAGTTACAAGGAGATGCAGAAAGTTTGCTTTTTTGCTGAAAGGTGTGGAGCAGAAATTGTAACATTTCACATAGGCTGGAACCCAGCATTCATAAACAATGGAGAATTTTACTTCAACCTCGATCTTTTTGATAAACACAATGAGCGGGTACTGATGCATGAGATGTACTCATTTCTTCTGAACTCTCCTGTTACTCTGGCTCTTGAGAATACAATACTGATAGAGAAGGGTCTAGAAAGGGCACTCAATTTTCTGCTTGAAAACACCGAGCTCAGACTCACACTGGATGTTGGACACTACAACATAAGGAAGAACGAGTTTTTTATTCGGAATTTTGATAGAGTTGTGAACATTCATCTCCATGACAACAATGGGAAGGTGGACGAACATCTGGCACTTGGCAGGGGAAGCGTTGACCTGAGCGAGTTTCCACTCAAGACCTACGAAGGTTTTTTAACCATTGAAACTCGGAATGAANATGCAATACTCGAGTCAAGAAAGTTCATAATGACTGCTGGGGTGATAAGTTGGTGAAAAATACAAGTGGTGTGGCAAAGGAGATTGAGTTTGAGGGACATCTCATTGACTCAATGATCCTGCCAAGGGCTCTTGATACCATTCTTGACCTCGAAGGTGAATTTGAGATTCTGGAGTTCAGAGTCGGAAAGAAGAAGCACGATTACAGCTATGCCAGGATGATTGTTTTTGGGAGAGATGAAAGCCATCTGGAGAAAATTCTCAAAGAACTCCATAAACTCGGTGCACGATTACCAGAAGTGGAGGAGGTTGAACTTCAGCCGGCTCCTGGTGACAGGGTTCTTCCTGATAATTTCTACGTTACAACCAATCATCCCACATTCGTCCGGTATCGTGGAAAATGGCTGAATGTAGAGGATATTGGAATGGATAGAGTTATTGCAATAAGAAATGAGAGAGCTGTTTGCATTTCAATTGGAGAGGTTAGAAAGGGGGACATGATTGTTGTGGGTGAAAAGGGAGTCAGAGTGTTACCTCCCGAGAGGCCGAGAAAGTCCACATACTTTGAGTTTATGGGCGGAAGGGTTTCAACNGAGAGACCAACTGAACAGATGATCGAAGCAATTGCAGAGGAAATAATTAGACTGAAGAGAGAAGGTGGAAAAATTGCAGTAGTTGCTGGACCAGCNGTAAACCACACAGGTGCCAGAGATTTTCTTGCTGCTTTAATTAGGGAAGGCTACATCGATCTCCTTCTTTCGGGAAATGCGCTTGCTGTTCATGATATGGAGATATCCATTTTCGGCACATCGCTCGGAATGGACGTGAAAACAGGAATACCAGTTCCAGGAGGTAACAGGCATCATCTCTATACAATAAGCAAGGTCATAGCTGCTGGTGGCATCAAACAGGCAGTTGAGAANGGGATTGTGAGAGACGGGATTATGTATGAGTGTGTNAAGAGAGGTGTGCCATTCATTCTTGCCGGCTCGATAAGAGATGATGGACCACTGCCAGAAGTAATTACGGATGTAATGGAAGCAAAAAAAGAAATGAAGAAAGCGCTGAGAGATATCGATATGGTCATAATGCTCGCTACAATGCTTCACAGCATAGCAGTTGGTAATCTCCTGCCCTCAACCGTTAAGACGATTTGTGTAGATTCTAATCCAGCAACGGTCACGAAACTCGTTGACAGAGGAACTCAGCAGGCTATTGGGGTTGTTACTGATGTTGGTCTCTTCCTCCCATCTCTCTACTATAAAATAAAGTCTCTTTCGCAGCAAAAGTGATTCATCTCTCCCATTTTTTAAGATACTCTTTTATCTCTTCTGAATGAAGCCAGCCTTTTTCGAGATCTCGAATAACTCTTTCGATTCTTCTCACCTGAGTTTTAATTTTGGAACTGGCCTCGTCACCAAAAATTTCGGCATAACCCTCAATTGCTGCCAGAGGGTTGCGGAGGTGATCGACGAGTATTGCGAATTTCTCAATATTATCTTGTATCTGTTCAAGAGCTTTTTTCCTTGCCACGTCAATTTCTCTGGATTTNAGAGCAAATGCGATATCTTTTGCCATTGTTTCGAGGAGTTTTATCTCTTCTTCGTCGGGAACTACACCCAGACCTGTGTGAAGGATCACAACTCCCATGGTGCTGCCATTGACGTTCATAGGCATTGTAAAGCATCTCGATTCTCTAAAGATGCTGTAATACGGGCAGATCTCACGTCTCAAGTCCATATCCATAACAGAGGTTACACCTTTACTTACTGCCATCTCAGCACATGGTATCTCTGATATCGCAGCTCTTACTGGATGTGGAGTGTAGCCGGAGCAAGCGGCTCTGGTAAGATATGAGTTCTCAAGACGGAGAATTTCGGTCGAATACNCGTCTTCAAGATGTGCAAGCAGCTCTGATATTCTCTCAAGCAGAACTCTCTCATCTCTCTCNTGNACCAGAAGACCGTTTATCTCATTTATGATAGAGAGAATTCTGTTCCTCCTTTTTAATTCAAGTTCAAGTCTTTTTCTGTCTGTTATATCGCGAAATATTCCCTGAAAGCCCCATACAANATTACCTTTTTTCAACAGCCTTATATTTCCTTCAAGTACGATTTTATCTCTTCTCTTGGTTGAAATCTCAAATTCCAGACCATAAAGGTCTTTTTCNCTTTTAAATGCTTCATTGTATTTCCTGAAGATGATTTCTGCCGTCTCTTTATCGGGAACAAATTCTCTGTATGATCTCCCAATGACCTCTTCTCTCGAAAATCCCGTAGCATCTTCAAAGGCTCTGTTTACTTCCACAAATTCTCCTTTCAGGTTGGTTATGGCCATTATCTCAAGTGAATTCTCAAACAGATCTCGATATTTCTCCTCTGAACTTCTGATTTCCTCTTCGAGTCTCTTTTTTTCGGTTATATCTCTCGCCATACCCTGTATCGCTATCACTTTGCCATTTTTGATGATGGGGTAAACTCTAATCTCAACCCAGATAATTTCTCCGCTCCTCGTCCGGCAGGGTAACTCAAATGCCTCNAGAGGTTGTCTTTTCTCGATTATTTCCCTTATCTTCTCTAATGCCAGATCAACGTAGTCCTCAGCCACTACGTCTTTTATGTTAATCTTTTTCAGATCTCGCTTGGCGTAACCAAAGATTTTCAGAGCTGTTCGGTTTGCGTCAATAAAAGTACCATCTGGAGTCAGAAGATACAGAATTTCATCAACATTCTCCCACAACTCTCTGAATCTTTTTTCACATTCTTCAAGTTTTTTACGGCATTTTTCAAGCTCTTTTAGTAGATTGTCCTTCATACTACCTTCTCATTGGCTGGTGCTGGAAACCATCTCTGAGACCGTGTCGGTGATGAAATCTTGTTACGAAATCGAGATGATTTCAGAGTGTCATTACAGTACCCTGTTGTGCATTTATATCTTTTGGTATAATGGTTAATCATAAGTAAAAACTTTCTTATTTTCTGTACATGTTAGCTAATAATTTTTTGGAAAAGTTATTGATTTCTAAAATCACCTTAAAATTTAAAAAATCAGATTAAAGTTTATGTGCATGGCAAAAATAACCATGTACGGGCTTACAACCTGCCCTCACTGCAAGAAAACTCTTGAGTTCTTAAAAGAATCAGGAGTTGATTTTGAAGTCGTTTGGGTGGACAGGCTTGAGGGAGAAGAGAGGAAGAAAGTTATAGAGACAGTACACAGCATAACAGGTAGTTATTCCGTTCCATTGGTTGTTAAGGGAGACAANTGGGTTCTGGGTTTCAATAGGGAAAAGCTGCTCGATCTCCTGAAGGATTGAGGAGTCATGAAGGGGGAATGNGAAAGTGGAGGTCGAGGATTATATAAAGATATTCGAGAGAATTGCTGAAAAGAAGGGCTGGAGAGTTAATCCAGACANGGAACTTGTCAGATCCTTTGCTGAAGGACTCCTTGAGAACAGGAAACGGTATGGCATTGCAATCTGTCCATGCAGACTTGCTGTAGGTAGGAGAGAAATAGACAGGATGATAGTATGCCCTTGTGTGTATGCTGAAGAGGACATTAGAAAGTATGGGAGGTGTTACTGTGGACTTTATGTCAGCGAAGAGTATACAGCCGGTGAGATCTCTGATCAGCCTGTTCCAGACAGGCATGCAAAATACTACCTGGATTAAATTTTAATATTCTAACGCTTCAAAACTCCATTCAAAATTTATGTCGGGAAAGCGATTTATAGAAAATGAACCACTACTGATTTTATGGTTGGGAGGATATTACTGGCCGTTATTGCTACTTTGTTGTTAATGCTTGGATGTGTTGCTGAAAGCCCATCTTACGAGAAGAACCTTNTTGTGAAAACGGAATTTGATAACGGTGGGAGAATACCTGTGAAGTACACCTGTGATGGAGCTGATGTTTCCCCGCCTATAGAGATTGATGGACTGAGGAGTGATGTTAAAAGTCTGGTTATTATCTGTGAAGATCCCGACGCCCCGTTTGGTGTGTTCACTCACTGGATTGCGTGGAACATTGAACCTGTCAACGTGATACCCGAAAACATACCCAAGAAAGCAGAGGTTCAGAATCCCAGAATGGTACAGGGAAAGAACGATTTTGGTAAAATAGGATACAATGGTCCATGTCCACCACCTGGAAAGACTCACAGGTATTACTTTAAGATCTATGCTCTTGATACAGTCCTTGAGGGTCATTATACCAAGGATTCTCTGAAAGAAGCGATTAAAGACCATGTTGTGCAGTACGGGGAAATTTACGGTGTTTACAGTAGAACAGGGTAAATTATCTGCTCAGCAAGATGGGAAGAAGTTTCTTACCATCTACGAGCCCAATTCGACCTTTTCTGCACGCTTTTTCAGAGTAAACTCTTACATCATCTTTCTTCAAACCATAAACTGCCAGTGGAACCGGTTCAGCAACGTGGGTTCTGACATCAACTGGAGTTGGATGATCCGGAGTCAGTAGAATTCTCGTTTCTTCCAGATCTATTTTGTCGAGCAGTTTCCCAACTATTTTCTCATCATAGATTGAGATTCCTTCAACCTTTCTCTCAGCATCCCCTTCATGTCCAACCTCATCAATACCCTCTGTATGGAGAACAACAAGATCGAACTCGTCGAGTCCCTCCACACACTTTCTTACCAGACCTCGGTAATTGGTATCGATNTACCCTGTCAGTCCATCAACATTCAGAACGCTCATTTTCATCCCTCTGGCGATTCCTTCTACAAGATCAACTTCTGAAATCACTGCCCCCTTTACACCATACATCTTTCTGAATGATGGAAATTCCGGCATTTTTCCACCACTCCAAGGCCAGATCATGTTTGCCCGGAGTGTGACTTTCCTGATCACTGATTCGGACATCGCAATAAGGTCTCTCAGGAGTCTGGCGAGTTCCCCACCCGAAGGCAGGTATTCTTCTATTTTCTTTCCTTGAATATCGTGTGGAGCGTGAGTTTTTACCTCCCCTTCGAAATATCTGTTCACGACCAGAAGGNTTCTGTAGCTTCTACCCGTATGGAATTTAACAAATTTCAATCTTACTCCAATCTCCCTGTTCAGAGCCTCTATTATTCTTTTAGCTTCATCGTCTCCCATTCTACCGCCAGAGTAATCAACCATTATTCCGTGTTCGACTTTAACAAGATTGCACCTGAAGACGTATTTTCCTGAAATCCCCCTTGCCAGAGCCTCTATCGGTCCTCTACCGGTGTAATATCTTTTAACATCAACGCCGAAAATCGTTAGAATGGCTATGTCGCTTCCAGGCTCAAAACCTTCAGGCACAGTTTTAGCCATTCCGCACATACCATTTCTNGCAATGAAATCCATATTTGGTGTGTCCGCAGCCTCAAGTGGAGTTTTTCCACCCAACTTCTCAACTCCTCTGTCCGCCATTCCATCCGGGATCAGAACCAGATACTTCATGTTTGACCTCTGTTCGTCCTACATATCTTCTCAAAACTTCAAAGCAGTTTTCCACAGTCAAAAAGCATGCATAGATCTATTTCAAAAGCTACAACAGGGTTTTTCAACTCAAAGTTCTCAAGAACTTCNGGATGAATCTCTCCAAACACACCAACCTGTTTACCGTCAGTGATGATATTTGCTCTTCTTCCGGGAACAAATGCTTCGTCGTTGGAAACCTCAGCTTTCCAGGAAACATCGAGTTCTCTCATTACTGCCTGGACATAACTTCTTATCTCTGCAAAGTTTGCTCTCGAATGTGTTACACAGGCTGATAGGTGGAGGTAGTTCTTTCCACCTCTAACAACATCTCCGACCTCAAATACCATCTGAGGCATCTCGTGGTGTTTATTGTGCGACAGAAGTTCAAGGAGTTTGGGCAATATGTGGGTTCTTATAATTGTGTGTTCGGTTGTTAGTGGGTGCATAACCGGTGTGAAATCCACCCAGGGATCAGCCTTCCTCCTCATTTTGTGATACATAACTGACTCATTGGTAAGTGTAAATGTCATGACTTCGACAAAGCCAAGTCCAATCATGATCTCTCTCGCAATCTCCCTCACCTCATTCCAGGGGTGAGTTTCGCCAATTGTATTGGTCTGCGGATATTCTGGCTGAATTTTATCGTAACCGTATCCTATCGCTACATCCTCGATTATGTCCCAGGGGTGCATAATATCGGCCCTGTAGGGTGGTACAAGAACAGCAATTTTCTCACCATCGAATTTGCATCCATACCTCATTTTCTCNAAGGCATCTACAACTTCTTCATCTGACAGCTTGAATCCCAAGAGTGAGTCGATCTCGGATTTCTCAACTTCAATCAGTTTCGGTTCAAGATTGGGAGTAATTTCAATTCTGTCCGGATAGTGAATTTCCACCACTTCCAGCCTTCCGCCTCTATCTGACAGCATACATGCAAGAATGTTGAGAGCCCTATCCACATTCTCATCAAATCCTGTTACATCTATGAACAGGTCAGTCGTTTTTTCAGTAACTCTCGTTTTTTCTGCATTGATGATTGGCGGGAAGGAAATCGCCTCATTTTGAGCATCAATTATCATCGGGTATGAGGCCTTTTCCTGAAGAATGAAGCTGTACGCTTTACCCTTTGGGTGCANTCGGAGTATTTCCTCAACTGTCATTTCTCTGTCGAAATCCAGTGGTATGAAGGAGAATGATGATTTAACGGCGGTGTAGCGGAGGGGAAAATTAACTTTGCTCAAGTCGTGAACTCCTATTGCCATTTTTCTCCTGTTTCTGCCTATTGTCCAGTGGAGGTCTTCCTGTACCTCCATTAGACTTCGGATAACTTCGTCACTCATTTCCAGTCCCCTTACAACGCATCCGACTATTCTAGGTCTCACCTCAAACACTTTTCTGTCAACATAAATTTTCCAGTTACTTCTATGAGCTGAATAGGACTTCAAACCCTTCTCAATTCCAAGAAAACCCCTGAGAGCCCTTGCTACACCCTCAACACTGTAAAGATCTGGTCGATTTGGAAAGAATTCAACGTCAACGTGATCTTCTTCCACTCTTTCCACNTCACAACCCAGCATTGGAAGTTTTTCGAGAATGAGGTTTCTGTCTGCATTCACGAGTCTCTCCAGTTCGTCCCAGTAAAGTGTCACCACTGGCATCGGGCTAAACTCTGGTGATGGAATAAAATTTTTTGCGTTTGGAAAGGGTACGCTCAGCTGAGCGATGAAACTCCTTGCGGAAAAACAAAAACATTAAACATAATGTTGACTCTCTTTAAGTATGGTAGAGCTTACAGATGAGCAGAGAGATATCAAAAACGCTGCAAGAGAGTTTGCTGAAAATGAACTGCCTAAATATTCGAAAGAGTGCGATGAGAAAGAAGAGTTTCCGTGGAAGCTGTGGAGGGATGCGTGTAAGCATGGTTTTGTTGGAGTGTTTATAGAGGAGAAATATGGAGGGCAGGGGCTGGGATATTTCGAGAATGCCCTTATATGGGAGGAGTTTCACCGTGTTGATCCTGGATGTGGTTTTGCTGCCTTAGGTACTACAATAGGTGCCGAAATTCTCCTTCTTCACGGCACAGAAGACCAGAAAGAACNGTATTTATCAAAGCTCCCAACCGGAGAGGCAATAATGGGTATCATGATTACAGAACCTCACGCTGGAAGCGATGTAGCCGGGATAAGAACNAGGGCTGTGAAGGAGGGGGACGAATGGGTTATAAACGGGACGAAAACATTCATAACGAATGGCAGCATAGCGGATTTTGCAATAGTGCTTTGCAGAACCGAGGAGGAGGGAGAGAGACATCGGAGGTTCAGTACCTTTATAGTAGATCTTGATGTAGATGGTGTGAAGAGAAATAAACTCACAGGAAAGCTTGGAATGAGGGCAAGCGATACAGCTGAGGTGCACTTCGATGACGTGAGGGTACCGGAAGAGAATCTGATGGGTAAGAGGGGGAGGGGATTCTACCACATCATGGACTTCTTCAACAGGAGCAGGACCTGGGTTGCTGCTCAGGCTGTTGGAGCTGCCCAGGGAGCACTCGAACTCGCCATAAAGTATGCAAGAGAAAGAGAGGCATTCGGTGTGAGGCTTGCGAACTTTCAGGGTGTGCAGTTCATGGTTGCGGAGATGGCAACGAAAATCGAGGCGGCGAGGTGTTTGACCTACGAGGCTTGCAAGGCTATAGATAGTGGAAATGTCAACCCTGAACTCTCAGCTATGGCGAAGTGGTTTGCAGCGAGAATTGCAGTAGAGGTCACGGATGAAGCGCTGCAGATCCACGGAGGTTATGGATACTTTAACGAGTATGTGATTTCGAAGTTCTACAGAGACGTCAGAGTGCTGGAGATATATGAGGGAGCGAGAGAAATTGAGAAGTGGTTGATTGGGAGGCGTTTGCTCGGTGTTAGAAGATAAATTTTTGAGGAGGTGACTTTATGAAGTTTCAGGATATTATTTATGAAAAGAAGGATAGAGTGGCGAGAATAACGATAAACAGACCTGAAAAGTATAACGCATGCACACCTGTTACAGTTTACGAGATCACCAGGGCTTTCATAGATGCTTGGGTCGACAGGAATGTGGGAGTCGTTGTCTTTACCGGAGCGGGAGACAAAGCCTTCTGCACTGGTGGGGATCAGTCCATCAGGGATCTTGGCGGATACAAGGGCTACAGCAGGGAGGAGCTTGAAGGAACTATAGCTGCTCTTCCGCTCGAAGTTGGATGGCAGTTTGTTACGTTTCTCATAAGACACATACCGAAGCCGGTTATTGCGAGAGTTAACGGCTACGCAGTTGGTGGAGGGCACGTATGGCAAGTAAACTGCGACCTCTCCATAGCATCCGAAAATGCCAAGCTCGGTCAGGCTGGACCGAGAGTTGGAAGCTTTGACCCCGGTTTTGGAACTGGGGATCTGTGGAGATGTGTTGGTCTCAAGAGAGCGAAAGAAATCTGGTATTTGTGCAGACTCTATTCAGCTGAAGAAGCTTTGAGGATGGGACTTGTGAACGCTGTTGTTCCTTACGAAAAACTTGATGAAGAGGTGGAAAAATGGTGCANTGAACTGCTTGAAAAGAGTCCGACAGCTCTCAAGATGCTCAAGTACGCGTTCCTCGCAGAAAGTGATGGACTCGCAGGGATTACGGAACTCGGAGTTGGTGGATTGAGTCTGTATTACGGAACTGAGGAGTCTATGGAGGGTAGAAACGCATTCATAGAGAAAAGAAAACCGGATTTCTGGAAGTACTATCTCAAGTAGCCATGCTGGATCGGGTCGATCTCAATATTAATTATTGAACATTATGTTATTTTCTTTTATTGTGTTGAGCAAAGTTTATAAATTAAATTGTTAATTTTGTTCATGGTAAAAATTGTAAGTTTTGCCCCTCTTCCAAAACCACTCGTCGAATCTCTGATCTCCTCCGTGTACAGCGGAGAGTTCGATGTGGTAACTGTGAGCGAATACAACGAAGCAGAAGTAATTGAGATTGTGAAAGATGCGGAAATCATAATTGGAGATTACACATTTAAAATTCCAATTACCAGAAAGATGTTNGAAGTTATGGAAAATGTAAAACTCATCCAGCAACCCTCAACTGGTTATGACCACATTGATATTGATGCTGCAAGAGAACTTGGTATAGCTGTTGCAAATGTTGCAGGTGTAAATGCACCAAGTGTTGCTGAACATACTGTGATGTGTGCACTTGTTCTTCTTAAACGGCTTCTGTATGCCCACCAAAGGACATCAAGTGGTGANTGGGCTCAGGAAGATATGTTTAACCTGGGATTTTACGAACTTGCAGGTAGAACTTGGGGGATATTGGGTATGGGAAGGCAGGGTGTAGAGGTAGCGAGAAGGTTGCAGGGGTGGGATGTGGGGATTATTTACAACGATTTNGAGCGGAAAAAAGAGATTGAGGATAAATACAGAGCTGAGTTCAGAGATTTTGANTCCCTTCTCAGAGAGTCAGACATTCTGAGCATACATTTGCCTCTTACACCTGAAACGGAGGGTTTAATTGGTGAGGAGGAGTTTAGAAAAATGAAGAACTCTGCCATACTTATTAACGTTGCAAGAGGGGAGATAATTGAGGAAAAAGCNCTCGTAAGAGCGCTGAAGGAGAAATGGATCGCTGGTGCTGCTCTCGACGTATATTCCAAAGAACCTCTCCCACCTGATAGTGAGTTATTTGATTTAAAGGATGCAAATCTGATACTCACCCCTCACATTGCTGGGGCGACGAATGAGGCGAGGTTAAGAATCATAAGAGAGGCTTTGAATAACATAGGGCGAGTTCTGAGGGGTGAAGAACCTCTTAATGTTGTTAGTAGGTAATTCGCTTCCTTGGCAGGAGGTGAAAAGATGAACGCTGCTGAACTTTTCGTGGAGTGTCTTGCAAAGCTTGGAGTGAGGAGAATTTATGGAGTAATCGGTACATCTGTTGTTGATTTCATCGATGCTCTTTACGATGCTAAGCACATACGCTACATTTCATGCAGACACGAGCAGGTGGCAGCAAGTATGGCAGATGCTGAGGGGAGACTTACAGGCTTTCCNGGAGTCGCTGTGGTTCATGCAGGTCCAGGGACGCTCAACGCAGCGATAAGTGTTGCAAATGCATACAAGGATGGTTCACCAATGGTTTTAATCGCAGGTGGAGCAAAAAGGAAACTGTACGGGAAGAATACAATGCTTGAAGTGAACATGCAGAAAATTATGGAGCCAATTACAGTTTTCTGCAACAGAGTATCTGAGTCTGGAGAGATTCCTGATGTTTTAGGCAGAGCATTCTCCACAGCAGTGAAGGAATGTGGCCCCGCTTTCATTGAAGTTCCTGAAGATCTCTGGCTCGATGAGGCAGCGGCTTCAGTTGAAGAGTGCAGATTTGATCCTGAAAAACCCAAGGCAGACCTGAAAGAAGTTGAGAAAGCTGCGAAATTGCTCAGAAAATCATCCAGACCACTCATAATTGCAGGGTACGGCTTAAACTGCGAGGAAGGAAGCAGGGTTCTTTTGGAGTTTACCAGAAAAACTGGAATACCGGTAGCAACAACAGGAAATGGTAGAGGAACAATGAATGAGGAGGAAAACCTCTGTCTTGGCAGGGTTGGATTTGGTGGAGGGAGTATTCACGCCGATGATGCTCTGAAAAATTCTGACTGTGTTTTATGTCTGGGATGCCAGCTTACGGACATAACCACCTACGGCTACAACATAATGCCAGAAGGTGATATAATAGCCGTTACTCTGGACAAGGAAGCAGAAAACAAGCTTGACTATAGTTTAATAGCCATCTGTGATGCAGTCGATTTCCTGAGAAAACTGAATCAGATCGTAAAAGAGTATCAAACATCAGAGGAGTGGTGGGATACAATAGACGGATGGAGACAGAACTGGAACTCAATGCTGGAGAACGCTGCTAAGATGAAGTACGATGGTTATGTAAATCCAGCTTTATTTTTCAAAGAACTGGATGAAAGACTCAAAGATTTAGACGACGTTGTTATAACATCAGGTCAGGGTATGCATATACTTTACACAATGAGCTATCTGAAAATAAGAAAGCCACGAACATATCTCGCTGCTATTAATCATGGTGCTATGGGCTTTGGTCTCGCAGCAGCGATGACATCTGTGCTGAATGGTAAAATAGGCATAGCAGTACTGGGTGATGGCGAGTTTATGATGACCATCCAGGATTTTGAAACGGCAGTTCGGGAGAAGATTCCTGTTAAGGTCATCGTTGTCAATGATAACGCATACAGAGTTCTGTATGTCAGGCAGAAAATCCAGAAAGGTGGTCGGGTTTATGGTACTCTCCATTCAAATCCTGACTTCGCTGAACTTGCCAGAATTTTTGGTGGTGACGGAATNAGAATTAACAGCGATGATCAAATCGAGGATGGCATTGAAAAAATGCTATCAAGTAATTTGCCATTCATNGTTGATCTGGCTGTGAATCCCGATTCGTTTGCACCATTCAATGTTGAGGCGAGTGTACTTATGTGAGCATTTGAAAATGGTATTTTTACAAATTTTTTTAATATAGTAGAGTATTCTTATCTANTGCCCTTACATGATTATGAGGAAAACTATTAAATATATGCTAAATTATTCGTCTTAAAATGGCTAACAACGAAGTTAAAGAAATCATGCTACCCAGTGAGGTTCTTGACAAATTTGATGTAGGTATTTATATCTATCAGGATGGCAAATTCATGTACGTTAACCGGAAACTTGAGGAAATATCAAAGTACGGAAGGGAAGAGCTTTACAAAATGAACCCTTACGACCTAATTCATCCGGATTACCGTGAGCAGATAGCCCTTTTTACAGAACTTGCAATGAACTTGAAGATGGACTCACTTCCCCCTTCTGTGCAATTTAAAGCCATTGATAAACATGGAAATGAGATATGGGTTGAAGCGAGGCCAATACCTGTAATCTGGAATGGAAAACCAGCGATTATGGGAAATATTGTGGATATCTCTGAAAAAGTGGCTGCTCANAGAAGAGTCGAAGAGTTAGNAGAGCTTCTGAAACTGATAAATCGGATTCTCAGNCATGATATTACCAACAATCTGACGGTTGTGGCTGGTTACATTGACCTCTACTTGGATCTCAGAGATGAAATGCAGCTTTACAAAGCTCGAGAAATGATAAACAACAGCATCNACCTTTTATCAAGAATGANAGAATTTCAGAATCTGATTGAGCCGGAAAGGACTGCTGTAGATGTAGACTTGACTGAAGTGGTCAGAAAACTGCGAGATAAGTATCCAGAGGTTGATATNAGGTTCAGTGGAGATTCTGCTGTTGTTGCGGACGACATGTTTCAGTCAATNCTGGAAAATCTGGTTGACAATGCTGTGAGACATGGTGGAAGTAATGTGATTGAAATATCGCACACAAATAATGGAGATGTCAGTGAGCTGAAAGTTGCAGATAACGGAAAAGGTATTCCAGATGAAATAAAAGACAGAATCTTCGAGGAAGGATTCTTTTATGGAGAGAGGGGAAACACGGGTCTGGGTTTATACATAGTGAAAAAAGTTGTGGAGAGATACGGAGGAGAGATTAAAGTTGAGGATAACTCACCAGGAGGTACAGTTTTTATTATACGGTTCAAAAAACTGAATGGGCAAGTTGAGATCTCCAGAAACAATAGACATTAAATTTCAAAAAGGTAAAAAATTCTGAAAATGAAGGTTGGATGCTGTGGATTTCCCGTTTCGATGAAAAAGTATTTCGAGAATTTTGATGTTGTTGAAGTGCAGAAAACTTTTTACAAGCCACCATCTCCAGAAACAGCAAGAAAATGGAGAAACATAGCTCCGGACAACTTTGAGTTCACAGTGAAAGCTTGGCAGGTAATAACTCACCCACCATCAAGTCCAACATACCGAAAAGCTAAACTCTCACTGAGCGATGGAGGATTTTTTAAACCCATAAAGGAAGTGTTTGAAGCCTGGGAGGTGACAAGAGAAATTGCCAGGGAACTTAGATCACCGTTAGTTCTCTTTCAGACTCCAAAAAGCTTCAGAGATTCTGAGGAAAACATCAGGAATATGATAGAGTTCTTTAGCTCAATTGAGAGAGAATTTATCTTTGCTTTTGAGCCTCGAGGCTGGAAAAAAGAGAATGTACTTTCAGTTTGCAGGGAGCTTGATCTTATTCATGTGGTGGACCCGTTCCTTTCTGATCCCCTCTACGGTGACATCTTTTACTTCCGTCTTCATGGATTCGACTACAAGCATAAATATACCGACAAAGAACTTCAGAGACTATCTGAAAAGTGCAGGGAACTTGGAAAGGGTGGGTACGTGATGTTTAACAACGTTCACATGTTCGATGATGCGGTGAGATTCAGAAAGCTCGTGGAGAAAGCTTAATGATCCGGGCGAGCTGGCGANGAGACTCACAACGACACAAGTAATGCCACAACGATGTAACTTGCAAAAAATGATGCCACAGGTGTGAGAATCCAGCTCAAACTAATCTTCCTGATAAATGAGAATTTCACACCTCTTAACCCTTTGTAGATCCCCACTCCACTTACCGCTCCCACAACGCAGTATGTTGTGGATACCGGCATACCGAGAAAAGTAAAAATCAAAACTGTTAGTCCAGCACCAAGTTGAGCTGCGAGTCCTGAGTAGGGATCGAGGGCTGTAATACCCTTTCCCACAACCTCCACAACTCGGTGACTGACAATCACTGCTCCAGCAAACAGCATCGAGGAACCAATGATGGCAGCCCCAAGTGTATCAACAACTCCATACCTGACTGCTGGAGCGAGTGCAGTAGCAAGCTCGTTTGCACCGGTATTAAAGGCCACCACTGAACCGCTGAAGAGTAGCAAGAAGTTTACAGTTCTCTCAACTCTGAAAGCTGGAAGTCTTGAAATTGTCCTCTCCATTGTCCAGTATATCAGGATAGCAATTACCAAGGCACCAAATGGGGATACTATCCAGGAAGCCACTATCTTGACAAAGGTTGTGTGCTGCACTTCTTTGCCGAGAGCCAGAGCTGAACCCACAAGACTTGCAATTATTGCCTGATGACTGGAAACTGGAGTCTTCAGATGATTTGCAGCAACGATTGCAAGGGAAGAGAGAAGAAGTGACACAGAGACTATTGTAGCATCGAGTTCCGTCAACTCTCCTCCTACTGTCTGAATAACTCTTTGCCCACCAATCAGAAAACCTGCAAAAACCAGAAAAAAAAGTAAATACGCTGCTCTTCTCATGGTAAGTATTCCGCAACCTATGCAGATACCAAATGAATTGCTTGTATCATTGGAACCTATCGCAAATGCGATTGCGAAACACGCAAGGAGAGGGAGGATTAAATCCATTAAAATTCGGATGATGAAAAATACTTATCTGTTTCGGGAGTTGTTTTATGGACGTTTTTGACAGNTTTGCCGAAAGGTATGATAGGTGGTACGAAAAGAATAGAGACATTTACGAAAGAGAACTTAAAGTAATACCGCGAATTAGTGGGCTAACGGTAGAAGTAGGCGTAGGAACTGGGCGTTTTGCCAAACCACTGAAACTGGATGTCGGTCTGGATATATCTCTGCAAATGCTTAGAATTGCAAAAAGGAGAGGAGTTGAAGTTGTACGTGGCGATGCAATCGCGTTGCCATTTAAAAATGGAATTTTTGATGCTGTTTATCTAATCTTCACATTCTGCTTCTTAAGGGATCCGGAAAGGTCATTAAGCGAAGTTTACAGAATTCTGAAAAACAATGGAAAACTTGTACTATGTGTAATCCCNGAGNATTCTGGCCTTGCAAGATATTACATGTTAAAGGATTCTCCCTTCTACAGAACAGCCATATTCTATCCAGTGAGTGAAATTAAAAAAATGCTTCAAAACTCTGGATTTAAGATTGTCAGTTTNAATCAACTTAATCTTGGATTTTCAGAACACGATTTCGTTTGTTATGTGGCTGCCAAGGTTACATCGGTAAAAGCTGGGAAAAAGCAGAAATAAGGAGAGGTGCAATCTTAAATATGAAATACAGATTTATCGATCATACTGCTGACATAGCCTTTGAAATTTATGGTGACAGTCTGAGTGAGTTGATGAAGAATGCAGCTTACGCTTTTTATGATGCATTTGTGGACACCTCCAGAATTGGTGAATCTGAGATGAGAAAGATAGAGGTAGAGGGAAATGACGTGGAAATTCTACTGTACAGGTGGCTCAATGAGCTTCTGTATCTCTTTGACACAGAGTTTTTTGCCGCTAAAACTGTAAGTACAGTGGTTAGAGAAAATGAGACACTCACAGCTTCTGGAACTTTAAGAGGAGATAAGTTTACTCCTGAACTTGTCAAGGTGGAGCCAAAGGCGATTACCATGCACAGATTCAAAGTCGAGAAACAGGAAAATGGATGGAGGGCATTTGTAGTTGTGGATATCTAACTATGAGAAAGGAGATTTACCTCCCGCTTCACCATGGAAAAGCCCCTTACTGGCTCCTGAGCAGGATGAAGAAGCTCGCAGAACCTATTGTCAAGCTTATAATAATGGAGTACGGGGAAAAGGAGTTTCTTGACAGAATTTCTGATCCATTATTTTTCCAGTCATTTTCCAATGTTCTCGGATTTGACTGGAATTCGAGTGGAACCACAACGGTGCTTACAGGAGTACTTAAATCGGTTTTGAATACTCCCGAATTTGAGATACGGGTAGCTGGTGGGAAGGGAATTCATGCGATGAAAACCCCTGAAGACGTAAAAAAATTATCAGAAGAAATAAATGCAAATGGAGATAAAATAATCGAGTTCAGCAAATTTGCAGCAAAAGCTGACAATGCCGCACTCATCGACGGTTACTCCATCTATCACCATGCTGTTTTCTTTACCCCTCGCTACTTTACCGTAGTACAGCAGGGTATGAATGAAAGGGAAAGACTTGCAAGAAGGTATCACTGGAATGTGTACAGAACTCTTCCAGAACTTGAGGAGATACACAGTGGTATTGCTGCTGACAGAAAAGAGAATGAGGTTGTAAACATGGTATCAAGACTGAGCAGAGATGCGAGGAAACTTTGCGTGGACATTGTTAGAGACGGTGGTTTTAGGAGAGATTATCGCAAGCTCATCTCAATTACAAGGTGGAAAGGGGGTATTGCGGTTCCGCGAAGAATAAACTGGAAGATTGTAGAGAAGGCATACAATCTCCAGCCCGAGAAATTCGAGGATCTGATAATGATCAAAGGTTTTGGTCCAGGAACTGTAAGGGCACTTGCACTCATTTCTGAACTGATTTACAGTGTCGAATATGATCGGCAGGATCCCGCCAAATACTGTTTTGCCGTTGGGGGGAAGGACGGTGTACCGTTTCCGGTGAGAAGGGATATATACGACGAGGTAATAGAGTTTATGAGAGATACTGTCAAGCAAGCAGAACTTGGAGATTTCGACAGGAAAAAGATGCTTGAAAGACTTTCGAAGATGCAAAGGTGTTAGGATGGAGGTTATAGTGGAGAAAAGCGAGATAGAAGGAAAGGTTTCTCCTCCACCCTCAAAGAGTTACACACATCGGGCTCTCATTGCTGCGTCTTTCTCAGAAAGAAGTAGAATAAAGAATCCGCTTTTATCGGAAGACACTCTTGCAACCATAAATGGATGCAGAACTCTTGGTGCAGACATCTGGAGGAGTAACAGAGAGTGGGAGATAAGAGGGGTTGATGAAATAAGATCAGAAGGTTACTTCTATTTTGCAAATTCTGGAACTACACTGAGATTCTTTATAGCGTTACTCTCTCTTTCAAAGTCTGGAAGGTTCTCTGTTCTTGATGGTGATTCCTCGCTGAGAGCAAGACCAAATAGAGAGCTCGCTCTTGCTTTGATAGATTTAGGTGCCAAGATTTATGGAGACAAAGATTACAGAGCACCATTAAAAGTTAAGGGCATCGCAAAGGGTGGAGAGATCCAGATAAATGCGCCGAGTTCACAATTTGTTTCTGCTCTGCTTTTCTCCCTCCCGCTGGCGAGAGTACCCTCATGCTTGAAAATAGGTGAGATAAAATCCCGGCCTTACATTGATATAACACTGGATGTTCTTGAAAAAAGTGGGATTGAAATTATAGCAGATGGGAACAATTATTTTATCCAGGGTGAGCAGAACTACAGCCTAAGAAAATTTCATGTTCCGGCTGATTTTAGTTCGGCAAGTTATTTGATTGCCGCAGCTCTTCTTGCAGGTGAGCTTAAACTGGTAAACCTCTTCGAATCCAGGCAGGGCGATAGGAGGATTGTAGATATCTGCAGGGAGATGGGAGGAGACATAAAATGGAAAAAAGATGAAGGAATTATAAAGGTCAGAAAATCCAGTCTTAAAGGTGTAGATATTGATGCATCAGATATACCCGACCTTGTACCAACAATTGCAGTCCTCGCTGCTGTAGCTGAAGGTGAAACCCGGATCTACAATGCAGAACATTTACGAATCAAGGAAATCGACAGGATTGATGGTATTGTCAGAAATCTCAGAGCCCTGGGAGTTGACGCTGAACCGAAAAAAGATGGTGTTGTGATTAAAGGAGGGAAAAAAGAGTTTTCAGGAATTGTCAATTCGTNTGGGGATCACAGAATGGCACTGGCCTTTTCATTACTTGGACTGCTTGGGAAAGTCAAATGTGTCAATGCAGAGGTTGTAAGTGTCTCATATCCTCAGTACTTTGATGTTCTAAAACTGCTTGGTGCAGAAATCAGCATTATCTGAGAATTCTGCAGTATTTTTCTCCCTCCCTTCTGACCTTTCCTTCTATCTCAAGTTTGGATAGATGCTTTTCAATCATAGTTCTCTCAAAGAAATCAAGCATTTCTTTTGCAAAAGGTTTTCTTCCGTATATCGGAGAGATTTCGACGAGTTCTTCTATGCTTCTGGGTATTTTGAGTAAACTTAAAAGTCTTTCATCTCTCTTCTCGAAAAACTCAAGGAAATTGATAACTCTTCTCTCGATTTCATCTCTGCCAAAAACTGGATTGTCATGGGCTGAGATAAAAACATCGAAGTCAAGGTTCAACAACATCTCAATACTCTTTTTAAATAGCCATGGATCTGACTCCGGATTTCCATACCATGGACCAAAACTCGTGAGATCGATATCAGATCCGAAGAGTATTTTTCCATTGATTAAAAACACGTGATGATCGACGGAATGTCCTGGAGCAAATATCGCCTCAATTTCTGGCTCAGTGCTGATGATACCTTCATTGTACTTATCAGCTTTAAACGATTTCATTCCGACAAGTGGTGATGTAACAAACTGCTTCCATGTTTCTGCGAATTTTTCGGTAACAAATCTAACAGCAAGAGAGTCGATGTCGGTTGGGAAATTCATAGGAGCCAAAACGGCCTTACTGGCTTCATTGAATATCCA